>ERZ746981.7-NODE-7-length-290912-cov-33.070669_pt1 | contig 290912 bp, 249 predicted proteins | sample MGYA00374948_ERZ746981 | MGnify/ENA primary metagenome ERZ746981 (study PRJEB28757, sample SAMN06711160) | food metagenome | host: microorganism | place: China:Harbin | collected 2017-01-30 | study: EMG produced TPA metagenomics assembly of the Analysis of... | reverse complement strand
TTTTTCTGCTGGTGCTACCTAATTGGACCACCAGCAGATTTGCGTGTTTTCGGCGGATTATGTGCTGGTGATGACAAATCTATTGAACGATAATTTAATTCTGTTGTTGATATCGAACTAAATAATTATAATGAACATATTATAACTTATATAGGCTAATTTTGTGAAAACATACATTAGAAGGATTAATGAACTTTGTATATGAAATAACTAACAACATAAACAACAAGAAATATATTGGCGTGACGAAATCACCAATAACACGATTTAAAGCACACAAAAATGCTAAGACCGACTTAGGAACGGATATTCGCAACTTGGGTGTAGAAAATTTTAATATGCAGATAATATTTGAACATGAAGATAGGCGAATATGCTACATCGAAGAACAAAAAAATATAGAATCAAAAAATACGGTTTATCCTTACGGATACAATACATCTTCTGGTCTATATTCCGATGGCAATTCTGATTTATCCGAAGAAAAAATAAAAAGAATATATTTCCGCACGCAAAACACATCAAAGTCCGATTTGGAAATATCATTGGACGAAGATATTTCGATTGGCACCGTGTATCGAATACGACACAAGAAATGTCATTTTGATATATTGCATAAGTTGAATTGATTTTTAGCTTGCAAATTCACTGACATTTAGTGTATATTAACTTTTATAAACACCACAGTTAATGTGGTTCGATAATTTGATAAATAAAATTATACAGAACGGCCCGCCAATTCCGTTCACATAATGGGATTGAAAAGCCGTTCGCTGTTTCAAAATGTTTTTCCAAAACGAAAACCCTGTTGTGAACCTTGGCGGGCCATCACAACAGGGTTTTTTTTATTCCCGAATTTGAAGGATGAATATATGGAAAAAGAAATTGAAACATTAGATTATAACGAAATCAACAAGATTTACGAACACATTGAAAACGGCAAGATACTACCCGTTGACGCCATTCTGATGCTTTATAATCAATTCCCGAACAACATAAAGAAAATCAACAACGAAGTTATCAAACATTCTGACATTTCAAAAGTTGATACGAAGAACGCTATTAAACAATGGGTTAATCGCGATTCCAAAAAGCAGATTGATGCTGCCACAATGCCGGAATACATACAGAAATATTTTTCCGATAAAGGAATCGATATCAGTATCGATGGCGTAATCAGAAACAATCCGGTTTCGATACCACCTGATGCTGATGAAGATATGATTCTGATGCTTCGTGCGGAAAATGAATCGAAAACGATGTATATTTCTGATATCGCAATCGATTGTCAAAATCTTATTATGTCGGGTGGCTATCCAAAAGAATGGCGTTCATATGATTATATTCAACGCAATATTGTAAAGTATATGAATGATACCATTCAGGAAAAACGTCTTGGCGTCATTCAGCCATTGATGGTGTCTAAAGGCGGATACAAAGATTATACCGCCTTCATCGATGCTGCGAAAATCATATCATCCGATAATCCTGATTATGTGGCTGCGGTTCTTTATCATTTTGTGTGGCAGACCAAACGCAAGATGACTGGCTATCCTGTTCTAAATCACATGATGCCGATATTCACCGGAAAACAGAACGGCGGAAAATCGAAGTTCATCAACGAATATTTCCTGAAACCTATTACAGGTCTGTTCTGTGGTGCTGCCTTTTCGCAGATCGGTGATGATCGAAATGTTCAGTTATCAACCAACAATTACGTTATCTTCTGTGATGAAATGATCGGTGCGAACAAGACTGAAAACAACGTCATTAAGAACGCTGTATCACGCGAAACGATCACATACCGTCCGATGGGAACCAATGCTTCCGTCACCGTAAAAAACAACGTCACGTTCATTGGTGCGTCCAATGAATCCCTGGCCGATATCATCCGTGACGACACAGGTGCCAGACGCTTCCCGATCATCAATTATGGCGATGCTGCTGGCTATGACGCGCCTTGGCAGAACCCTGACTTCGCGAAGATCAATTGGGAAGTGTTGTGGCGCAATGTGAATCCTGCCGATGATTCCGTGTTTGAAAAGCACCCTGACCTGTTCACGCTGACCATGAAGAATATTGACGCGAACAAGTACGTATCACCGTTTCAGCACTGGATGTCAGATCTATCGGACAAACCTAATCAAACCGCATCAAAGACCGCAAAATCATTATATATTTTATATACAGCATTCATGAAAGATTATTATGTGTCATCGAACGCAATTGGTTCGATGAAATTCTATCGTGAAATCGCAAAATATGCAGATGATAATCCAAAACAGATTGTTAAAATAACAGACAGAACAGGAACCAATTTATATCACTGGTGCCAGTGATATAAATTTCAGAAGGAATTCGAAAATGAATAAATCAAAGAAAATAAAAATTTCAAAAAGGATTTTGTATAATCTTACGGTCGGTGAAATGTCGCAGCGATTCAGGGAAACCGATGAACATTATATCAAAAACAAAAGAAGAATTAAAAAATCGATAAACAGAATGAATCGTGACCTGATTATCATATTCTAAAGGAAATGAAAATGAAAACAACCATACACATAGAAAACAACATTCAGTTTTATCTGAACGAAAACGAAAAGGTCCATCGCGAAGATGGACCTGCCATGATTATCATGTCCGAAAAACCGAACCAGCACTTCAACGGGCGATATGTGAACGGTGAAGCGTGGTTTATCAACGGTGAAGATATCACCGACGATGTACATAATTTCATCGATGCGCGTGGCTGGTCCGATGAATGGCCTGACTGGAACACAAGCCAGTGGACGCAATTCAGACTGAAATTTGTTTAAACACCATAGATAACCGAATTTTCAGAAGGTTAAATACATACGAAGAATAAAAAAGAAGGAATTACAAAATGAAATACAATTTATCTAAAAGTAAAATACCCGATTATATGAAAATATCAAAATCACCACATCTAGAACATTTAAGGCAATCTTCTTTATATAATATAATTGAAAAAAACGATATTGAAGAAGCATATCGTATATTGTGTAAAGTGAATGGTAAACCTTTTTATAAAATTGATATTGATTATCATGAAATAATAAAAAATATGTTTGAAAATAATAAGATACCTAAAACAGAATACGTAAAATACAAAATGTTTTATATGAAATGATTAGGAAGATAATTGAATTTTTGACTGGTGGTAAGAAGCCACCAGTCCCCTGCCCTGCCGAAAATAAACCGGCACCGGTGCCACCATCACCAGCAGGACGAACAATCACACAAAGCGCCATATACAAAGGCAGACCAGTCATTCTGGTTATCGACGCATATGGCAATCGTTCAATCAGATACAGGCAGAATAACGAATGGAAAATTGTAAAGGAAGAAGAACTAAATGGGAATTACAGTACAGGATTTTGAAGAAACGGCATTTCGTTTGATGGATTTAGGTTTTCATAATTGGAAATATGAAAACGATTACATAGACCGATATAAGCCAAAAGATGAATATCATAATACATACGATGATAAAATATCTGGCGTTCAATTTTATACCGAATGGCATATCGAACGTTATCAATCACCCACCCTGCTATGTGATTTATATGTCAGTAAGTTTTACGATGAACAGTACAAGCATATATATGAAAAGACAGGAACAAATATCGAATTTTATGAATGTTGTATCAATACACTACTATTAATAGATGTTGAAGAATTTAAGATCGTTAAACCATATATGGATATTTTAAAAGAAGAATATGATATGTATCACCGATACGGATATGATATGTTCATCACCTTTAAAGATTGCCAATATTACATCAATACATGCCATGAAGAATTAAAATTAAAATATATGAAATGACAATCAATCCGGCCTAATGCCGGATTTTTTTATTAACACCACAGTTAATATCCCCTTCCTGATGATAAATATATTTAGAAAAATGAACATGCAGGAAGAACATGAACATAATACATTTCATCAGTGATATTTTATCGGTCGTCGGCTTCCTGACTGTTTTGAATTACATTTCGAAATAATAAGGAAGAACACAATGAAATATCAAGAATTTAATACTGACCATACAATGGGAAAAGAAGCCGAAGAACAGGCTGCTTTGATGATCGCACACCACGATAAAAAATGGATCGACTTTCAACTTCACACCACACAAGAACAACAGCAGGGCGGTGATTTCACTATCGTCTATAACGACCGTACAGACGTGTATGACGTGAAATGTGGACGAACCGACACAGGCTATTTCTATGCGGAAATCTGGTCAAATTACGGGAACAAGGCAGGATGGCTTGTAAACGAAGATATCGATTATATCGTTCAGGTTTATAACGATTCGAATTATCTTGTTAAAATTGACTTCCGAAAATTACGTGAATCACTTGGTCTGAAATATCATTCATCATTTCAGGAATTGATGTACGTTGAAGCCAATACAAAATTCAAAACATCAAAACAACAAAATAGATTCGCGGATGGAAGAAAGGCTAATACAGGAATGACAATCAATGTTCCGTGGCCAGACATGAAACCATACGTCATTGAATATATGAAATATGAAAAAGACAAACTTGTTGAAAAGGATTATGTGTCATTCATTTGTAAATCATAATATGAAAAACCCGGCGATAAGCCGGGTTTTCTTTCTTCAGGCCTTTGGGTTTTTACGCGGTCTTCCGCGTGGTCGTTTAACCGGCGTGTCTGTAAGGCGCATATAAGCCGCCTGAAGCCATCTAAAATATTTCGGGTATGATATCATCAGAATTAATTATATCCGGCTGTATGGTCATATATGACCATCATATCGTGATATCATTCCTTCCCTGCTTTGGTGTTCAGGTGAAAACAGGCTATAAGGCGCCTGTAATGACGATACATCACGCGCATGTGAACGAAAGTTTCAAAAAACCCGTTCCTTCATACCGCCCCTGGCATACCCCCTAACCAGTTGAAAAATATGACAAAAAGCCACTTTCTGTCCCTTTCGAAGGACAAAATCCGCATTCTTCTGCTTGAGGGCGTGCATGACAGCGCGGTCGCTCTGCTGAAGGCGAGCGGCTATGAAAATGTGACGCGTCATAAGGGCGCGCTTGAGGGCGAGGCGCTGCGGTCCGCGCTTGAGGGTGTGCATGTTGTGGGCATCCGGTCCCGGACGCAGCTGACGCGCGAGGTGATCGAGGGCGCTGACCGTCTGTTCGCCATTGGCTGCTTTTGTATCGGCACCAATCAGGTGAATCTGGATGCGGCGCGTGAGTGTGGAGTTCCTGTGTTCAACGCGCCTTACAGCAACACGCGCTCTGTGGCCGAACTGGTCATGGGCGAGATTGTCATGCTGATGCGCAGGATTTTCCCGCGTTCGGTGGGCTGTCATGAGGGGCGCTGGGACAAGTCGGCGACGAACAGCTGGGAAGTGCGCGGCAAGACGCTGGGCATTGTCGGTTACGGTTCGATCGGGTCGCAGCTTTCGGTTCTGGCCGAGGCGTTCGGCATGCGGGTGCTGTATTACGATGTGGTCGACAAGCTCGGGCATGGCAACGCGGTGGCGTGTGACACGCTGGAGAGTCTGCTGTCGCAGAGTGATGTGGTGAGTCTGCATGTGCCGCAGCTGCCTTCGACGAAGAACATGATCGGGCGTGAGCAGATTGCGCAGATGAAGCAGGGTTCGTTCCTGATCAACAACGCGCGCGGCAATGTGGTTGATCTGGATGCGGCGGCCGAGGCGCTGAAATCCGGTCATCTGCTGGGTGCGGCGATCGATGTATTCCCGAAAGAGCCGAAGAGTGCGGGCGAGCAGTTCGTCTCGCCGCTGCGGGAGATCGACAACGTGATTCTGTCGCCGCATATCGGCGGTTCGACGGCTGAGGCGCAGGAGCGGATCGGTGTCGAGGTGGCGCGCAAGCTGGTGGAGTATTCGGATATCGGCTCGACGCTGGGCGCGGTGAATTTCCCGAGTGTGCAGCTGCCGCAGAGTCCGCGCGGGACGCGGTTCATGCATGTTCATCGCAATGTTCCGGGGACGATGGCGAAGATCAACGAGCTGTTCACCCGTGAGGGCTGCAACGTGACGGCGCAGTATCTGCAGACGGATGGCGAGATCGGCTATGTGGTCGTCGAGGCGGATACGGGGAACGACACGGACAAGGACAATCGTCTGCTTGAGAACCTGCGTGGTCTGGACGGGACGATCCGGGCGCGTCTGATTTATCAGGGCGGTTAATGGACGGAGAATACGGGCGTCCGGTGTTCCGGGATGATTAACACCCGCGTCCGGTCTTTTACGTTTTCGGGGATTGAGGCCATTCCGGTCTGGGTGGAAGTCCAGATCGCGAATGGCCTTCCTGCTTTTCTGATCGTCGGCCTGCCTGACAAGGCGGTTGGCGAGGCGCGGGAGCGGGTCCGGGCGGCGCTGACTTCGATGGGTCTGGCGCTGCCGCCGAAGCGGATTCTGGTCAATCTGGTGCCGGCCGATCTGCTCAAGGAAGGGTCGCATTTCGATCTGCCGATTGCGCTGGCCGTGCTGGCGGCGATGGAGATTGTGCCGATCGAGGAGCTGGGGCGGTATGCCGTTCTGGGCGAGCTTTCGCTGGACGGGAGGGTGAACCGGGTTGCGGGGGTGATTTCGGCGTCCATCGAGGCGAAGTCCATGTCGCTCGGGCTGATCTGTCCTTCGGTTCAGGGGACTGAGGCTCTGTATGGCGGCAGCGGCGACATTCTTCCTGCTCCGGATCTGACCACGCTGGTCAATCATTTTCGCGGGCAGCAACAGCTTACGCCGCCGGAATTTCCGCTGCCCCGTGAGCGGGAGCCGGATGGTGTGGACATGGCTGATGTCCGGGGCATGGATGTGGCGCGCCGGGCGCTTGAGATTGCGGCGGCGGGGGATCATTCCCTGCTGATGTCGGGGCCGCCGGGTTCGGGGAAATCGATGCTTGCGGCGCGGCTGCCGGGGCTTCTGCCGGATCTGACGCATGAGGAATCGCGGGAGGTGACGCGGATTTACAGTGCGGCGGGGCTGGTGACGGATGGTGGGCTGATCCGGCGGCCGCCTTTTCGCGATCCGCATCATTCGGCGAGTCAGCCGGCGCTTGTGGGCGGCGGGGCGCGGGCGAAGCCGGGGGAGATCAGTCTGGCGCATCGCGGGGTGCTGTTTCTTGACGAGTTGCCGGAGTTTTCGCGACAGGCGATTGAGTCGCTCCGGCAGCCGCTGGAGACGGGGCAGACGACGATTGCGCGGGCCGCTGTGCATGTGACGTATCCGGCGCGGTTTCAGCTTGTGGCGGCGATGAATCCGTGTCGTTGCGGTTATCTGGGCGATGCGTCACGCGAGTGTCGGAAGGCGCCGCGCTGTGGTGAGGATTATCTTGGTCGTCTGTCCGGTCCGCTGCTGGACCGGATCGATCTGTGGGTTGGCGTGCAGCCGCTGTCGCCTGTTGATCTGATGGGGGCGCCTCCTGGCGAGGCCTCTTCGGTCATTGCGACGCGGGTTGTCTCGGCGCGGGTTCAGCAGCATCTGCGGGGGCAGCAGGTTCGGAATGCTGAAGCGCCGCCTGACGGGTTTGAGCTGGATGCCGGCGCGAAGGCGTTGCTGGCGGATGCGGCCCGGAAACTGCGTCTTTCGGCGCGTGGCTTCACGCGGCTGCTTCGAGTGGCGAGGACCATTGCCGATCTTGACGGTTCGGCGCCGGTGCTGTCGCGGCATGTCGCGGAGGCGGTGAGTTTCCGGCACCGGGGTTATGCTGGCGGGTGACGTGGGGCTTTCTGGCGGTTTGTGGGAACTATTTTGGAAGACTGCGTGTGAGACGTTCCGTTCATTATAATAGAGAGGTTTCTGGTTAAGCTTTTTCCGGAAAACTTCAGGGAACGCCGCCTTTTTGGAAAAAGGCGGCACCCAAAAACTTTTATTGTTTTATCGGATATTTCTTGTGGAGCGTTTTTTGACGCTCGCTGAGACGAAAACGCGGGGCCGGTGGAACCGGCCCCGCGCGAAGGGGTAGTCAGTCGAGGAAGAGAGAGGATCAGACGTCGTTGATGGCGCCTTTAACCTTGCCTTTGGTTTCTTCGGCGCTTCCCTTGACCTGCTGAAGCTTGCCTTTTGCCTCAAGCTCCTTGTCGTTCATCGCCTTGCCGACGCCTTCTTTGACGCTGCCCACGACCTTGTCGCCTGCGCCTTTGACCTTATCAGTGAATTCACCCATGGCACTGTTCCTTTCATATACGACCCTGAACGGGTCTCTCTGAATGAAAAACGATCCAGGGCACGCAGGGTTCATTGCCGGGGCTAAAAAACTGATATTTCTGTGTTTTGCCGGAAGCGTAGATAGGGGATCCGGTGGCAGGGCTTTGCTCCGTGCTCTGGAGGGCGCGCGGGCGTCCCCTGCCCTTTCGGTTCGGCGGGCCTGCGTCCTTCTGGATACTGGGTAAAGAATGGCAAACCCTGCCGGTCCGCATCCGGCTTGCTGTCAGGTCGGCGGACGCCGGGAGATCTGTCCCGGTCAGTTATCCCGGCCGGTTTTTTCAGGCGGTCATTTTGATGATCGTCTTTTTGTCTCAGGCGATCATTTATCTGAGCCAGCCACTGTTTCAGCCGGTCACGGGATTGCTGCTGTCGGTCTTTTTGCCTTCGCCGGCGGCGCGCCACAGATACCAGGCTGCGACGGAGCGCCATGGTGCGAGGCTGGCTGTGGCTTCGGCGAGCTGGCGGGGGCGGAGGCGGGTTTCGAGGCCTTTCAGTCTGCGCCATCCTTCGCTGACGCCGAAATCGTCGACGGGCATGACGTCCGGTCTTCCGAGGGTGAAGATCAGCAGCATTTCCACGGTCCAGCGGCCTATTCCGCGCAGGCTGGTGAGGCGGAGGATCAGGTCTTCCTCGCTCATGTGATCCGCTTCGGCGCGGGAGGGCACGATGCCGTCCAGCCGGGCCTGGGCGAGGGCCTGCAACGTCTGAATCTTGCGGGCGGACAGTCCGCAGGCGCGCAGCGTGTCGAACGAATGGGCGAGCAGGATTTCGGGCGGTGGGCATCTGTCGTCAGAGAGGGCTTTGAGCCGCCCAAAGATGGCGGCGGCGGCGCGGCCGTGCAGCTGCTGATACAGCACGGCCCGCACGAGGGCCTCGTAGGGCTCGCCTGTCCGGTCGGGTGTGAGACCGCAGGGGCCGGTACGCCGGATCAGGGCCGCGAAATCCGGATCGGCCGCTGCGAGAACGGCTTCGGCGGGGTGGCGCGGTTCCGGGAAGGCGTCCGGCGAGGCTTCCGGGGGTGCCTGCGGTGGTAATTCCCGGGATCGTTTCTCGGAGGTTTCCGGTTGCGTTTCCGGAACCGGTCTGGCGGCCCGCGGTAGCGGTGTGGGGGCGGTTCTGGCCCCAGTGGTTCTGGTCGCAGGGGTTCTGGTCGCAGGGGCTTTACCCGGCGCGGTTTTATCCGCTGCCGGTTTGCCTGACCCGGTTTTGCCTGGCGCGAGTTTGCCGGGTGTGGATTTGGTGGGTGTAAGTTTGCCTGACCTGGTTTTATCTCGTGTCGGTCTGGCCCCCGTGGATTTGGCCGCCGTGGTTTTGGCCGTTGTGGGTTTGGCGGGCGTAAGTTTGTCCGTCATTGAATCATGAATGTTTTTTTTCTTCATGCTGGTCGCTGCACCCGGTATGACGCTATCACATGGTCGAAACCATTTTCCTGGCCCGGCACCGGAGATATGAACGATACGTTCTGTCACCTCTCAGTTGCTCCTGGCAGGGTGGCCAGACTGTCGCGCGGATGGCAAGGTTATCCGGTATTCTCATGCGCCGCCAGGGTGGCCTTTTTTCTGTTTTCGCCTTTTTCTGCTTCCCGGAGACTGACCCAGCTTCATGACGGTGTCACAAAGGCCTTCTGCCGGGACCGGGGAAAAGACAGAGCCAGTCATTATCCCGTCATCGGGTCTCCGGCTGGTACACACGGCGCGGAAGGCGCCTGTACGGCCGCCGGAGGATGACGGGCGCCGGCCCGGTCTCGGACCGACGCTGGTTGAGCGCATGCCGGGGACGCGCCGGCTGAGGCCGGCGAAGACGCCGATGACGCCGCGGCAGGTGTTTGCCGATCCGGATCTGATTCCGGTTTTTCTTCTTTCGCTGATTCTTCATCTGGCTCTGCTGACGCTTGCCATCCTGCTTGCCGCGCATCACCGGCCCCGGGGAAATCCGCAGGCGCCTGAGACCGGCGCCGTCGATATGATGTTCGTCACGCCGCCGGCGCAGAGCGGGATGAAGGGCGAGCGTTCGCCGGATCAGGCGGGGGGGACGGATTCGCCGAAATCGTCGCAGAGCAGCAACGCGACGCCGGAGAAATCCGAGGAGTCCGAGGGGGCTGTCAAACCGACGACGGACAAGCCGGCTGCGCCTCCGGTGCCGGAAGCGCCGTCCGACGAAAAATATCCGGAGCCGACGAACGAGACGGCGCCTGTCAATCCGGCGTCCAGCAATACCGGTCAGGGCAGCAGGAAGACGACGAAACAGTCGACCAGCCATCAGTCGGTGAGTCATGAACAGCACCGACAGCGGGCGCCCTCGCCGTTCGATTCTCCGATGGATCTGTCGTTCGACCAGTCTTCCGCGCCGCGTCGCAGCCGGCGTCACGGGCGGTCGGGCGGGTCGGGCGGGCCGATCGATCTGTCGATCGGGCCGATGATTCAGAACGGGCAGCTTAACGCGCCGTTCGCGACGCGGAGTTCGACGCGGGGCGTGAGCGACGATTACAGCGCCGAGGTGGATCGCTGGATCCGTCATCATATGTATTATCCGGAAGAGGCGGCGCGGAACGGCGAAGAGGGACCGTCTTCCGTTCATGTGGTGATCGACCGTCAGGGCCGGGTGCGGTTTGTGCGGCTGACGAATCAGTCCGGATCGTATCAGCTCGATGCGTCCACGACGGGCATGTTCCAGGGGGCGCAGCTGCCGCCGGTTCCGCCTGATATCGCGGGGGATCACTTCGATCTGGATGTGACGATCAATTATATTCTGATCCGTCACTGAGGCGCGTCCGGGCGGGTGCTTTCACCCGGATGTTTTCAGCGGGGCGTTTTTACCGGGCGCATTCATCGGGATGTCTCAGAGGCTGTTTCAGAAGCCCTGAATGCACAAAAATTCTCATAACAGACTGATGATGTTATGATTTTTTAAGTTCCGGTCATCCGCTCGCTTCAGCCAGCACCCCAGCGATAAATCTCTGATCAGAAAATAAAAGTTTTTGGGTGCCTCCTTTTTTCAAAAAGGCGGCGTTCCCTGACGCTTTCCGGAAAAACCCTCACCAGAAACTTCTTTATAATTCAAGGAACATTTCAGGAGCAGGCTTTTGAAAGAGTCTCTTACCGGGACGCCCTCGCCGGGGGTTCCGTGACTGCGGTCTCCTGCCGGTGTACGGGTCTGTCGTTTCCCGGCGAGAGCTTCGTGGACGGCGCTTCGCCGGAGGGGCGGAAAATTTCTTTGTGAAGAGGTCTGAACGGAGGTCGCCCCGGCGGTCCGGACGTGTACGCTGCGGGATGAACAGACTCGGGGGAAACGGAACGATGACGGATACGCTGCACAGTCTGGCTTCTGTCGGAACGGATTTCGTTGCGTTCGACGACGCCTCTGAAGCGGTCGCCCGGATCGAGGCGCTTTACGATGAGAGCGCAAGGCTGCTTCGCGAGGCGTTCCGGGACGGGTCCGGCGATGTCGCGGACCGGGCGATGTACCCGTATCTGGCGTTTTTTGTCGCGAAGGGCGCGCCGCCGGAGACGCGGCCGCCGTTCGATGTGGTGCTTGAGCCTGGTTTTTATGGGACGACGCTGACGCGGCCGGCGCTTTTTCGCGATTACTGGCGCGAGCAGATCGATATTCTGCTCCGGCATTATAACCGGCCGGTTTATGTCGGGCGGTCGCGGCGTCCTGTGCCGCTGCCCTATGTTCTTGAGGAGGCGGTGAGCGGTCTGACGGAAGCGGATCTGCGGCAGATTCAGGAGCGTTTCGCGCTGCCGGACCTGCATGCGACGGACGATTCGATCGCCAACTGTCAGTATCTTCCGACGGAGGGGCAGCCGCGGCCGCTGGCGCTGTTTACGGCGGAGCGGACGGATTATTCGCTGGCGCGGCTGCATCATTACACCGGGACGAGTCCGGGACATTTTCAGCGGTTTATCCTGCTGACGAATTATCAGCGTTATGTCGATGCGTTCCGGGATTTCGGTCTGGCGGAGGTTGCGAAGGGCGGCGATTACAGCGCGTTTGTCGAGCCCGGGGACTGTGTGTGGACCGCCGGTTCGGGAGAGTGTGTCGTGGACCGGCCGGTGCCTTCGGGTCTGCCGCAGATGCCGGCCTGGCATCTGCAGCGGCCGGACGGGGACGGGATTACGCTGGTGAATATCGGTGTCGGGCCGGCGAATGCGAAGACGATCACCGATCATATGGCGGTTCTGCGGCCGCATTGCTGGCTGATGGTGGGGCATTGCGCGGGGCTGCGGCGGACGCAGATGCTGGGCGATTATGTGCTGGCGCATGGCTATGTGCGGCAAGATCATGTTCTGGACGATGATCTGCCGGTCTGGGTTCCGGTGCCGCCGATTGCGGAGGTTCAGGTGGCGTTGCAGTCGGTGGCGGCGGAGGTGACGGGGCTGAAGGATGCGGAGCTGAAGACGCGGCTGCGGACCGGGACGGTGATGACGACGGACAACCGGAACTGGGAGCTGCGGCTGCGGGAGCTGTTCACGGACATCAACATGTCGCGGGCGATTGCGGTCGATATGGAGTCGGCGACGATTGCGGCGAACGGATTCCGGTTCCGGGTGCCTTATGGCACGCTGCTGTGTGTTTCCGACAAGCCGCTGCATGGCGAGCTGAAACTTCGAGGCATGGCCAACGCTTTCTATCGTGAGCGGATCAGTCAGCATCTGACGGTGGGCATCGAGACGATGCGGCTGTTGCGCAGACAGGGGGTTGCGAGGCTACATTCCCGCAAGCTCCGTGGTTTCGACGAGCCACCGTTCCGGTGAGGGGCGGTTCTGTCGGGCCTTTGAGAAGAGCGTCACGTTTGTACCAGGGATTATTCGTGTGCCGACTTCATCTTATCCACCGGAAGTGATTCCCACGATCCGTGTTGTTGCCATGCCGACGGACACCAATCCGGCGGGTGATGTTTTTGGCGGCTGGCTTGTCTCGCAGATGGATCTTGCCGCTGGCACGGCCGCCGCGTTCCGGGCGAAGGGCCGCTGTGTGACGGTGGCGATCGACAGCTTCATCTTTCACGAGCCTGTCGTGGTGGGTGATGAGGTGAGCATCTACACGAAGATCACGCAGACCGGGAAAACCTCGATCATCGTTCATGTCGAGACCTGGCGGCGGGCGCGGAACAGCAACGATCGCCGGAAGGTGACGCAGGGGAAGTTTACGTTTGTCGCGCTGGATGAGCATCGCAAGCCGCGTGCGTTGCCGCCTGAGGACGGGTTCGACACGATTACGGAGTAGGTCCGCTTCTTCGGGTCCGGGGCGGGGTTTCCGATTTTCCGGAGCGGGTTGCCGGATCGGATTACCGGTATCCGGGCTGCCGGACGAGCTGAACAGGCTGTATAGCCATGATGTCTGCCTGGTGCCGGCTTACAGGACCGGTTCAGGGGGGCGAGGTTACCGGACCCGTTTATTATGGGGGCCTCTGGCGCCCTCTTCTCCTGACGACAGAGCGGAAATGATGACGCAGAACGAACCACCCCGTGCCCAGACTTCCTGGACCGTTGATGTCGCCGGGTATGAGCTTACGCTCCCGATTACGCCGGTTTCTCCGGATCGCGCGATTGCGCTGATGATGATCACCGATCTTGGGGTCTCGTTTGGCGAGCATATCGGGGCGGCGCTGGCGGAGCGGTTCCGGCCGCTGGAGCCGGAAATCGTCATCGGGACGGCGACGCTTGGCATTCCCGTTGCGATCGAGGTGACGCGTCATCTCGGGCTTGACCGGTATATCATTCTGCAGAAATCGCCCAAGAAACATCTGGCCGACGCGCTGACGCATTCGCTGTCCTCGGTTACGTCGCATGGCACGCAGGAGCTTCGGCTCGACCGGGCGGCGTTGCCGCTGCTGATGCATCGCCGGGTGGTGGTGGTTGACGATGTGATTGCGACGGGTTCGAGCTTTATGGCGTCTCTGGCGCTGGCGCGACAGGCGTCGGCTGAGGTTGTGGGGCTGGGCGCCATTCTGACGGACGGGACGGCGTGGCGGAGGAAACTTGGCGGGGATGCGGCCATGGTCCAGGCGCTGGCGCATGTTCCGCAGTTCCGCAATGTCGGGCTCGGGCACTGGGAGCCGATTGTGGAGGAATAGGAACAGGAGACTGTTTCGGAAGACACCGCCTTTTTTCAAAAGGTTGTTGTGAGGAGCTTTTGAGACAGTCTCTGAGGGCGCATTAAGCAGATCGAAACCGGTCCGGTTCAGGATAGGGTGAACCGGAGCATTTCCACTGACGGGCGGCTGAAGTTCTGTTCGGCGGGGATGCTCTCCAACACTTAATTTTCAGAGCGGATTCACGCCTGCGGGAGGCGCGCGCCTCCGGTGGTCCGTTCTGATAAGGCCGGATGTGCGTGAACGCTTTGACCTCCTCTCCCCATGTCTTTATTGCGACGCCGTGTTTCGGTGGCCTTGTGACGCAGAATTATATGCAGTCGGTCATCGGGTGTATGGCGACCGCGCAGCACTATGGCATTGAACTCACGCTTTCGATGATCGGGAATGACGCGCTCATTACCCGGTCCCGCAATACGCTGCTGCATCAGTTCATGGCGCAGAGCAGCGCCACGCATATTCTTTTCGTCGACAGCGATATCGGTTTTTCCCCGGACGCGCTGCCGCGTATCGTGGCGGCGGGCCGGGATGTGGTGGCGGGTCTTTATCCGCTCAAAGACCGTTACTGGGACGCGCTGACGGAAGCGCAGGTCCGGCGTGGCGAGCCGCCGGTGACGGCTTCCCTCCGTTATGTCGGCGAAAGCGAGTCATTGCATGAGGCGCGGCCGCTGCGGGGCGCGGAGGGTGCGCTGGTGAAGGCGGGTTATGCGGGGACCGGGTTCATGCTGATCAGCCGGGAGGCGGTTTCGCGGATGATTCAGGCCTATCCCGAGACGCGCTACAGCCGGATCGACGCGCCGGTGGGGCAGACTGAGTCGACGTCGATGCCGGAGGCTGAGGCGCATGCGCTTTTCGACTGCATGATCGATCCGGAGACGAAGACGTATCTGAGCGAGGACTTTGCTTTCTGCCATCGCTGGCGGGCGATTGGCGGCGAGGTGTGGCTCGATCCGTCGCTGATCCTGACGCATACGGGGTCTTCGACGTTCAGCGGCGATCCCGCGCTGCGGGTGGGAATTGTCAGTCCGGCGCAGAAAGTGGCCTGACGTCAGGTTGTCAGAAATCCGGCAGGGTCTGTGAGAGCATGCCGCCCTGGCGCAGGGGGGCGACTTTGCGGGTCAGGCCGGTTGTGTCGTCGGTTTCGATCATGAGGCCGGCGATGGTGGCCTCGCCTTCCGCGGGCTGGAGGCGTTCGCCGGGCATCTTGCGGATGAAGCGGGCGATGGCGGCGTCTTTCTGCATGCCGATGACGCTGTCGTAATCGCCGCACATGCCGGCATCGCTCTGGAAGGCGGTGCCGGCGGCGAGGATGCGGTGGTCGGCGGTGGGCGTGTGAGTGTGGGTTCCGATGACGAGGGAGACCTTGCCGTCGAGCGCGTGTCCGAAGGCCCATTTTTCGCTGCTGGCTTCGGCGTGCAGATCGACGACGGCGGCCTGCATGGTGACGCCGAGACGGTGGCGGGACAGCAGTTCGAGCGTGAGGCGGAACGGATCGTCGAGCGGGTCCATGAACAGGCGACCCATGACGTTGGCGACGAGGGCGCGGCGGCCGTCGGCCAGCGTGATGACGGTGCTCCCCTGCCCCGGGGTGCCGGGCGGGAAGTTGAGCGGTCTGATGACGGTGGCGAGAGAGTCGATTTCGCCGATCAGGTCGCGGCGGTCCCAGGCGTGGTTTCCGAGGGTGATGACGTCGACGCCGCAGGCCATGAGATCGCGGGCGATGGCTGGTGACAGGCCGAAGCCGTGGCTGGCGTTTTCGGCGTTGGCGATGATGAGGTCGAGGCGGAGGGTGCGTCTGAGGTCCGGGACGCGGGCGAGGACGGCGTCCCGTCCGGAGCGTCCGACGATATCTCCCAGAAACAGTATTCGCACGCCGTTCTCCTGGTTCCGGGGCTGTTGTCGGTTGCGGAGGGTATAGGCCGGGGAGCGGGAAATGCCAAAATGCGGGGACGGTCGGGTTTTTTTGGAGGGGATGTATTTCCTGGTCCGGGGATGTCGGTGTCCGGGGATGTCGGTTTTCGCCTTCATCACGATATCCGGATCATGTTGTCCCTGTTCTGAAAGCGGACCATGATCAGTTTCGATAATCTGGTCGGGTTGCACATGACAATTACCGGACTGAATCACATTACACTGGCGGTAGCGGACGTAGAGCGCTCTCTTGCGTTTTACCGCGATATTCTCGGGTGCGTGGTGCGCGCTGTGTGGTCTGACGGAGCCTATCTCGAAGCGGGAACGGTCTGGCTGTGTTTGTCCCGCGACGACACTGTGAGATCATTACCGCATCCGGACTATACTCATATCGCTTTCAGCATTTCTGACGAAGACTATGCCGGCATAAGCGAAAAGCTGAGACTGAACTGTGTGATATGGAAAGAAAACAAAAGCGAGGGGGCCTCGGTCTACTTTCTCGATCCGGACGGGCATAAGCTTGAGATCCACATCGGGTCACTTGAAACCAGATTGCGTCATTATCTGGAAAACCCTTCAAAAGGCGTGCAGGTCTTCGGAATGGAAAGTCTTTAATTTTCCGCGTGTTTTGTCTTCGTGCCGGCTGTCCTGCGGCAGATGACATTCAGCCATCCTGCTCTGAATCGCTGTAATGAGTTCGGTGATGACTGCAATAATTCTTGGTATTTTCACGAAAAGACTCATTTTTATCCGTTTTCTGTGGTGGATTCAGAGGCGTCTCAGAGTAATTTTCCTTACAGGTGAAGTCGTAAACTATCTTTCGACCTGGATATCATGGCCTCACCCTCCGGGTGGAGCCGTCAATACAGCGGACATGTCGCCGAGAATGAGCGGGTTGACGTTAATCCACAAACGACCGGCTACCTGGAGAGGGGCGATTATAAGCCGAGCCTGGAACTTGCCATGAAAATAGCACAGGTTTTCGATGTTCCGGTGGAAGCGATTTTCTCATTCAGCCCGTTCGAAAGCGTGGCGTCACTGCTTCGGCAAGGGAGAGGCTCATGAAGCGCTGGCAGGACAGATCACTGGCGGAACGCGTGGACGGCGCGATCCTGAACAGCGGTGTCGCACGGTTTTTACGCTCCTGGTCGGCGGTGAGGCGACAGTCGGCCGGGCGTCCGGCGTTCAGGCGCAGGGTGTGGGTTCCTGCCATCATGATGGGGGTTGCGCTACTGGCCGCGATGATTGCCGTGGCTGTGCCGGCCTGCGTTCTGCCTGCGCTGTTCGTGCTGGTACTCGTCAATATTGCTGCGCCGGTCTTTAGCTCCGGCTCTGCTTTCGTGCCGCCGGATGAGCGGGAGCTTGCGGTGCAGCGGGCCGGGAACAGCGCGGGTTATATTGCGACCGCCGTCATTGCGATGACCGGCTTTTTTATCCTGATGGCGCAGTCGCTTCTGGACACCCGGTCGCTCCATCAGGTGGGATATGAGGCGGCTCTGTTTCTGTTGTCCGGCTGTATGACGATGACGACTGTTCCCCGTCTTTACGAAGCCACGCAGTATCGCGGGGAGGTTTTGGAAGAGTAAGGGGTTCTGCTGATCTGTTGGGTTGTGCCGGACGGAGAGGCATGTGTCGTTTCATTGACGACGCCGGTGCCTGTTTGCTCTGCTTCAGAATGCGGACATGGTGTGAATGTCATTCGACGAAGTGGCCTGTATGTTCGAAATCCGGGAAGACGATCTGTCAGGAGAGCAGACGCGCGAACTGCTCGCGCTGCATCTCGCAGGGATGCGTGCCCAGTCCCCTCCCGAGTGTGTCCATGCGCTCGACTTATCCGGCCTCACAACTCCGGACGTGACGGTCTGGACGGCCTGGCATCAGGAGCGTGTCGCCGGGATTGGCGCGTTGAAAATGTTATCGGCCGATACAGCCGAAGTGAAATCCATGCGGACACATCCCGATTTCATTCGAAAAGGTGTGGGAACCGCAATTCTCGAAACAATCATCGAAACAGCAAAAAACCGGGGGCTTCGGCGGCTGAGTCTGGAGACGGGGTGTGGCGCGGCGTTTGATCCGGCGCTGACTCTTTATCGCCGGTATGGCTTCAGGAGTGGTGAAGCATTTGGTCTCTATACGCCGGGCAGTTTCAACCAGTTTCTGCATCTCGACCTGGATCAGGCCGCAGATTCACTGGATCAGGCCGCAGATTCATAAGTACGGAGCCAGGGTCGTAACGAAGCGAGGGTAATGATTCAGTCTGGCGAAGAAGCGCCCGGTCAGGTTGCGCTCGTAGCGGAGGCGGCTGCTGAAGCAAAGTTTCTGACGCCGGTTTCTTTTCGGCGGAATACCGGGCGTGGGATTTTGGTCCTGGATCGGTTTCCGGATGCGATCCGCAGGTCTTTTCTGGCTGCATCTTTCAGGTTCCGACGCCATGATGGACGGTAAAAAGTCCCTTCGGATCGTAGCGGTGTTTGACCTGCAGAAGCTGTTCGTAATGCGGGCCCCAGCACGCCTGTTGCCAGTCGGTCAGATGGTAGTCACTTTCCGAGATGTAACTGCCTGCAGCGGGAGCAATCTGTCGTAACCTTGCAGAGGCCTGTTGAATTTTTTCCTGAACGGAACGGGCCTGTATCAGATCTTTTTCGGAAAGTCCCGTATAGGCCGGTTTTCCTTCTCCGGCGATGATTGCCAGAGCGAATGCCCCGAGGGCATCCGGGTTCATGACGGTATCACGGGAGCGCAGGATCGCGTCATCCGATCCGCCGGCCAGTCCCTTGTTGAAATGCAGAGAGACGGGCCAGTGGCGGGTCGAGGCGAACCAGGCCTCGGTGAATGCGGCGCGCTGCTGTCTGTCCAGAAGAGACGCCGGCAGCCACATCGACTGATAGCCGTGCCAGAACGTGCCTGCTTCTTCGGTATTTCCTGCCCACCACCAGTGATCCGGCGATGAGCCGGAGCGTGTATCGGTCATGATGAGGGATGGGTTATGACGCCGGAGCCAGTTCCCGTCCCATAGTCTCCGCGCGGGGAGGACGGTCAGTGCAAACGGAGCCTCGATTTCATAATCATGTATGTTACCGGAAACGAAGTTTTCGAGATCGTGCCAGCATGATCTTGCTGTCTGTGCGTCGAGGCCCTGGAGCGTCATGAAGATCTCAAGACGGTTGTCTGAGCCCGCTCTGGCCTGTTCGCCCCAGTGGCGGCTGAAAAGATGCCCGGCGCAGACATCCACGAAAGCTGTGAGCAATCGGTGAAAGCTCTGGTCGCTGCGGGCTTTTATCTGCCAGTGAACGAGGCCGAACGTCGCCGGCAGATCGTGCGTTTGCAGTGTCAGGCGCGTGACGACGCCGAAAGTGCCGCCTCCGCCGCCCTTCAGGGCCTGGAACAGGTCAGAATCCTGCGCCGCGTTGACGGTACGGATGCGACTGTCGGCCGTCACGATTTCCGCTTCCAGCAGGCTTCCCGCTCCGGTTCCATATTGTTTCGAAAAGCTCCCGAAACCGCCGCCCTGTACAAACCCGGCGACGCCGACGGTTGTGCAGCCGCCGCCCTGAACATAGCGTCCTGCCCGGGTGGTTACGGCGTTATAGGCATCCAGCCAGATGCAGCCGGAGCCGAGCGAGACCGCCGGCACCGGGGCGGCGTGTGTTCCGGCCGGAATGAACCGGTCATGCAGGACGATGTCGTTCATGTCGCGCGTCCACAGGAGCAGGGAGCCGGCGGCGTTCGATCCTCCGAGATAGCTGTGGCCGCCGCCTTTGATAACGAGCCGGACATTGTGCTGCGATGCAAAGCGTATGGTTGCGGCTACATCGGATGCGCTGCGCGCGCGAACGGCACAGGCGCCGGGTGTCGACTGCCAGCCGTCGACCCAGCCCGACGACTGTGTCAGGGCTGCCTGGTCCCGGATAAAGAACGGGCTGGAGAGCTGTTCCGCTACATGAGGGTCGGTGAAATCCGGTGCGACAACGGTGGACAGGCGGTCACCCACCTCTGCCCGCAGGGACTTCCATGCAGCTTCATCGGGCCATCCGTTCAGGTTTTGGCTGTCGGGATGTATGCCAGTTTTGGCGCTGCTTTCTGTTGCCGTAGTGCCCCAGAATGGCAGTGCAACTCCGATCCTCAGAAATGTGCGGCGCAGCAGCGCAGTGCCTGTATGCGTGGTTTTGCGGTCCATCCTTTGTCGCCTCTTTTTCTTCCGGGAAGAGCGCACATGTGTTTCCATGTGCCGCTCAGCGGGGCGATGCATGCCGGAACAAAACGTCAGCCAGTCACGTGTGTTTCTCAGAGGCTGTTTCAGAAGCCTTCCAGGCAGCCTCCGGTTAATTATGAAGACGTTTTTGGTGAAGCTTTTTTCAGGAATCTTCAGAAGACGCCGCCCTTTTTGGAAAAAGGCGGCACCCGGAAATTTTTATTTCTTTTTATCAAAGACTTATCGCTGATTACTCTCTGTTCCTGGGCGAGGCGAACAGGTGGTCTGGAGATCGAGATCGGACGGACGGTTTTGCTTTATGGCGTTCCGGAAAAGCCTCGCGACAGAGCGCGCTGGCATCACGCTTTTTCAGCAGCGGATGGTTTCGCGGTCGGTGACGATCAGGGGGAGCGCGATGTCGTGGGGGCCGGTTGGGATGGCGGGTTGTTCCTGGGTGGAGAGGGCGTAACCGACGGGTCTGGCATCGGGGAGTGTGGCGAGGGTGCGGTCGTAATAGCCGCCGCCGTAGCCGAGGCGATAACCGCGGCGGTCGAAGGCGAGCATCGGGACGAGGATGAAGTCGGGGCGGATGGCGGGGCCGTCGGGGTGACGGGTTCCGAAGCGGCCTTCGAGCATAGTGCTGGCCGGGGTCCAGAGGCGGAAGGTGAGCGGGTGACCTCGTCTGGGAGTGTCTGGCAGGCAGACGATGCGGCTCTGGTCGTGGAGCGCTTTGCAGAGGGGGCGAAGGTCGATTTCGCCGTCGAGGGGCCAGACGCAGGCGATGGTCCGGGCGTCGTCGTGGCTCAGGAGCAGATCGAGCAGTCTGGTGTGGACGGCTTCCGATGTGGTCCTGTCGGGCTGGCGCGCTGCCTGGCATGTGGCGCGGAGGGCGCGCTTGGCGGCGGCTATGTCCGGAGGATCGTCGTGCGTATGTGTGTTGGGAAGCATTTGCGGAGCCACCATGGCCGTTGGCGTATACAACCTCCAGGACCTGTCAGTAACAGGTGGGCGCCGGATACCATGACCACGATCACAGCAGCGCCAGCTCCCGAGGAAGTGCTTATCGGCCCAGGGGTTTGAATGACCTGACGCACCGGGCAGCCCCGCACTTCCTATTTAGTCGTGCTCAAGCGCGTCTGCAATGGTTTCGGTGCGCTCGGCGAGCAAAGAAATCTGTTCGAGCAGATAAGCGTTCTCTTTCGAGGCCTGTTCGCCGGCAATGATGGCGTTATGCGTCTCGACCGGCAGTTTTTCCGCCGAGACGTCGGAGATTTCGTCCGCCATGAGAAGGGCGGCCAGGACGAGGACCTTTGCCTCTCCGCTGAAACCGAGATTACGCACCCGGCTGACGCGCTTCTCGACTTCCTGGGCCATGGCCAGCAGGTGCTGTTCCTCGCCGCGTTCACAGCCGATCGCGTAGGCGTATCCGTTAATGCGAACAGTGACCTGGGGCATGCTTATCCCTCCCCGCCATATCGTTGTTCCGGCCCGGAATGCGGTCCGCCGCTGTGATTGCCGGCGTTATGGTTGTTGCCGTCATGGTTGTGAGTGTGATTATTGTCCGTGTCGGTCCATGACGGCGGGGACCATGCGGGCTGAGGCTCCGGTGACCAGGGCTGCTGTGAGAGAGGTTCCTGAGGGGCCGGTTCCGGCGACCAGGATTCTGATTGCCGGGGTTCCGGTGACCACGGTTTCTGCGGAAGGGGCTCGGCCGATTGGGGCTCGGGCGACTGAAGCGCTGGTGACCAGGGTTCTGATGATGGGGGATTGTGTCCGGCCGGGGGGCTGTTCTGATACGGGTCTTCCGTGAAGGAAGCCCCGGTGTAAGGCGCTGTCTCCGGGGACGGGCCTGAATGGGAGCCTTCTGGATTTTCGACGGCGGGTGCGAAACTCTGCTTTTCCGCTGTGGTCGTTACCGTCGTGTTTGTTTCCGCCGTATTCGTCTCTTCCGCGTGGGTGCGGTTGTCTTCGGCGGCGGGCGGGACTGCGTCGTGACTGAGGACTTCACGGATTCCGGCCATGATTTCGTCGATTCTGGCGACGACTTCCCTGAGATCCGGGCCGGGCGGAGGCGTTTGCGGTTCAGGCGCCGGCGGTTCGGCGATCTGTGGTTCGGGCGGAGGAGCGGATTTACGGCGTTCGAGCGCGAAGGCGATCCGGTCAAGGGCGGTACGCAGCCTGATGAGCGGGTCGCCGGGCACCGGTGCCCCGGCCATCGGGTCGTCGTGTCTGTCTTCGCCTCTGTCCGACACTTGTGCAGCCCTGCCTGTGCGTTGAAATACAGGGTCACAGATCACCCGCATGGGATGGAACGTCAAGCATGATCCGCACGCCGTCATCCGGAAAGATGGTTTGTCATGGGGCGGCGTCGCGTCGCGTCACGTTTATGGTCGGCGCTCTCGCGGAAGGTCGGCGGGCTCTGGCCATTGGTCGCGAGCTGGGTGTTTTGCCGGTTCTGCTGTCTCCTCCCGGCGCCGCGGCCTGGATGGGGTCGCCCTGGTGGATGGCGCTGATGGCTGCGCTCCGGGCGGGGCCGGAAGGGACCGGCCTGGAAGAAACCGGAGCAGAGGAGACTGATGCGGAAGGGTCTGATGCGGCTGCTGCCGGGCCGGGACAGGTCGGGATGAGAGAACCCGGGCCTGATTTTATCGATATTCTCGACTGTGGCGCACAGGCGGGACGGGCTGTGGCTGCGCTTTCGCGGGGGCTGGCCTGGATCGTTCTGGACCCTGAGTGTCCGCAATATACGCAGGTGACTGTGCTGGCGGCTTCTCTGAACGCCGGGGTGCTGTCCTGCCGTCCGGAGGCCATTGCCGTGACGCCGGGTCTGACGGCGCGGGATGTGAGGGAGCGTGTGGCGGCTGGTGGCGACGGGATGTGGGAGAGCGGGGAGGCTCTCTGAGGCGGGTTCACTCTGCGGCGGGGCGGTTGCGGGCTGGTTCGCGGGTGGCGCTCTGTGGCCTTTGAGCCGGGGATGCGCGGACGGGCGGGCGCGGAGCCAGGTGCGTAGACAGGGGAGCTCTGGCGGAGCATATCCGGGGCTTATGGGAGACGGCACGATGGCGGCAGCGCGGAACGGAACGGCGGATGAATCGGGCGGGTGCGAACTTTATCTGGTGACGCCGGTTCTTTCGGACGCGGCTGCGTTTCTGCCGCGGCTTGGTCAGGTTTTATCGGCATTTCCGGTTGCGGCTGTCAGGCTCCGGCTCGCATCTGCGCCGCGCGAGGTGCTTGTCCGGGAGATCGGAGTGCTTCGCGCGACGATTCAGGATTGCGGGGTGGCTCTGATGCTTGACGGGCTGCCGGAGCTGGCGCGCGAAACGGGGTGTGACGGTGTGCATGTCGACGGGGCTGATGTTCCGGCGGCGCGGCGTGTGGCTGGCGATGCGCTTCAGCTTGGCGCCTTTTGCGGCACAAGCCGGGATGTGGCGATGCAGGCGGGTGAGAACGGAGCTGATTATATCTCGTTCGGGCCGTTTTCGGAGACCTCCGGCGAGGCGGATATCGGGTTGCTGCAATGGTGGACGGAGATGATGGAGCTGCCGGTGGTGGCTGAGTATGCCGGCGGGTTGCAGCACGGGACGGAGACCGCGCGGCTGGATCAGCTGGTGCGGATGGCGGATTTTCTGGCGGTTGGCGGGGACGGGCAAGCGCGGGATGGTGTCTGGGATGCGCCGTTCCCGCTTCTGGATGCGGTTCGCTCCCTGGGCTGATGTGATTCCGGAGAGGGATTGGGTTTTGGGGGCTGGCCTGAAGGATTCGGTGCGGTATCCGGCTGTTATGATGGAGAGCCGGTTGGGTGAAGGGATGAGGCCGTTTGTTGCGATGGATGGCGGTGCGGTGTGTCGGTTTCTCAGTTTTCCGGACTGGTTGTCGGGGCTCGGTGGGCGGTTTCCGGCATCGCGATTTTTCGGTGGGGACTCAGCGGGGAAACTCCGTGGAGAACCGGGATTGCGGCGTAAGGGGCTGAGCCTGGGGTTCCCACGGTTTTCGGTCGGGCGGCTTATGGTCGTCTTTCGACCGGTCCTGGTCGCTGGAGACGGGGTTTGCGGGGTTGTGTCGGCGAGCCGCGCCGGATTTTGTCGCTGGTCCGTACTGATGATCGGAGTTGATGGTCAGTGGGGAGCATCAGGGTTCTGATGGTGGTGCGGACGGTCGAATCGAGGAGAGTGATGCGAGCCAGTCTGTGATTGCGCGGTGCTGATCGACCTGAACAAGTCTGGCGCAGGCGGCTGGTCCGGTTGTGTCGGAGGGGCTGCATTCTCCGGTGGCTGTGAGGATGCCGTACTGTGCGTCGTGGCGGACTGTGACCGTGATCTGGCGGTAGGCCGTGCCTGTGATGGAGGCCGGATCGGTGAAGGCGGCAAAATTCGCGACACCCCAGAGCGGCAAGCCGAGCCCGCCGCTTCTTTCCTCGTAACGACGGATCAGCGGGCTGGCGTGTCCGATCCGGTCGAGCATGGTCTGGTCGAGCACGGCTTTTCCCATGGGCTGCGGCATGACGAGCGATTTCCAGCGGGCTGAGAAGACAATTTTGGCGGCTTCGGGATCGAACATCATGTTGAAGGCGGCCCTGGGCCGGGGGCCGTTCAGGTCGGGCGGAATATTTGTGCCGCAGACGATCAGAGCTTTTACAAGACCCGGAACTGCGTGATCTTTCCGGACGACCTCAGCGATCGTGGTCAGTGGTCCCGCGGTGAAGAGCGTGACCCTGCCGGGATGCGCGTGGATGGTTGCGATCATGAAATCGGCCGCATTCTGTTGCGCGGGACGCAGGGAGGGCGTGCCCCAGACCGGAGGAATGATGGCGTCGGGGTCTCGCGGATGGGCGCGGGGTTCCACCGCGGGGCTGTTCCACGCACCGTTCCATGAATACGCGCCGTATCGTCGCTGCCAGTCGAGACTGAAATCGTAGGAGCGCCAGGACGGTGTGTTGGCGCCGGGGTAAACGGCGATGTCCGGGTGCCCGATCAGTTCCAGAAAACGCAGAAGCGAGGCCATCCCTTCATCGCGCCAGTTATCGCCTGTCACGGCGGTCAGACCGGCCAGCTTAATGGACTGATCCTGCAACAGCATGGGCAGAAAGGGTTCCGAGACAAAGCCGCCGGAATCGATATTCCAGTCGTCGTCCACGATGACGATTTCATGCGCGGAATCATGCTCCGGCTTATGTGCCGGTTCATGTCCTCTGGCATTGGGGGTTCCGGATATTGCTGTCAGGAGGGCCAGCAGCATGGCCAGGATGCCGTGTTTTCTCCACGGGATTGTGGTCGGAGAGCGTCCAGAGCCGGCATGTCGGGCGGAGGATGGATCGGCGTTCCGGGTCATTGTTCTGTCTCGCGGGCGATAGCTGCCTGGTCACAGGCTTTCGGGGACGGAAACGGATCGGGGATATCTTCTGGCGGCATCAGGGGGGTTCTCTGATCCTCGTGTTTTCCGGACCGGCATGTAGTGCAGTGTCTCGCTGCATGGCGGCAGAGAGACCGGAAGGCTGGCTTTCCTGCGACATGGGCGATCGGAGGCGGGATTCGTTACGGTATCAGGAAGATGGCGGTTGCGGCGAGGGCACGAGGAAAAGATATGAGCGTGTATGGTGCTGCGTCGGCTGTTTTCGTGCTTTCAGGGTGTGCTGGCGGGTCGCGGAGTTCAGGGTGGGGCAATTCGCGGCATCACGATGCTTCACGGGGAGCGCCGTGAGGAAAGCCGCGCGGGAGAACTTCACAGGGAAGCGGAATTCCGGAGAGATCGTGGGGAAAAGAACTGATTTAGCTGTTGAGCATATTGGCCAGCGGGGCGCCGTCGATGGACCAGGCGACGGGGTGGTCCCGGGCGATCAGCCTGGCTGCGATATGGACCTCGGCTGCTGTCAGTGTGATGTGGCGTGCCGTGGCTCCGGCCGTGGGGAAATCCGAACGGAAATGATCGCCGCGGCTTTCCTGACGTTTCAGGGCCGATATGAGCATCATTTCGGCGATCAGGGCGACGTCGTCATATTCCGCGAATCGTGCGATCGGAACGAGGGCGCTGGTCAGAATGTCCTGAGTCCGTGCGGGGCCCATTGATGTCGACAGGGCTTTGCGGACGACGGCCAGCAGGCCGCGTGGCAGAGACTGGTCCTCCCTGATGCCGGAGATATCCCGGAACGGGGGCGTTATGCGGCCGAGCACGTCCGTGGCGACGAACTGGCTGCACACGACGGTTTCGAGCAGGGCGTTTCCCTCGCACAGAGAGGCGCCGTGAAAGCCGGTGCAGGCGGCTTCTCCGCAGGCCCACAGGCCGGGCAGAGATGTTCTGCCGCTGACATCCGTCCGGATGCCGCCAATGTGGAAGGCTGCGGCCGGTTTGACGGGGAGCGCCTGTGTGGCGGGATCGATGCCGCGGGCGTGGCAGAGCGAAAGAAAGGACGCTAGGACGCTGCCGGGCTTCGGCGGGCCTGATGTTACGATTTTTCGCAGATCGAGAAACACGGCGTGGCCTGCGGCTTTCCGTTCGGCGACCGCGCGGGCCACGAATGCCGGATTGCTGGTCTGGCCTTCGAGCTTTTCTCCCTGTTCGTCGAGCAGCAGCGCGTCGGGTCCGTACAGGCTGAACGGGATGGCGACGCCGGCGCCGGGTGTGTTGCCCAGTGAGAGGGCGAAGGGGTGAAAATGGACGAATTCGAGATCTGACAGTTCCGCGCCGGCCCGCGCGGCCACGGCGAGGCCCCGGCCGATAGCGGATGCGGGGACGAGCGCGTCATTATACAGGCCGCATGCGCCGCCGGTGGCGAGGATGACGGCGTCCGTATCGAGGGTGATGGTCCTGCCGGCGGCGTCTATGACGATGCCGGCGACCTGTCCGTCGACGAGAATCAGGCGCCGGAGGGCTGCCGGTGCGATGATCGTGACTGTCGGGCGGGCGTGAACTGCGGCGAGAAGTGCCGCGTGCAGGGCGTAGCCTGAATCATGCGTGCCGGCTGCCACGGTGATTCCGAGCCGGCCCAGCGTGTCGATCACGCCTCCCATGGCGGAGGTGATGCACTGGACGGTCTCCAGGCATGCGAGACCGGCGCTGTTTTGCAGGGTCCGGGCTGCGCGGGCCGTGGCGGTTTCCTCCGCGCCGAGTGCGGCGGCGACCCCGCAGGGGAGTGCTCCGATGCCGGGTGGTTCGGCGCAGGACACGAGGACGCAGGGTCTGTCGCCGAGATGGAGGGCGGTCAGGAGCCCGGCGACGCCGGCGCCGACGATGACGGGCTGTCCGCGCAGGGTGTGCAGATCGATTCTGGTGGTCATCGGAGCGTCCTCTGCTGCGGGCGAAGTGCCGGTCTTCGCGGATGCGGGCTGATGGCGGGGCGCCCTCCCCTTCCCTGCTCCGGCTGTCTCTGTTCCGGCTCCTGTTCGGTCCTGGCTCCGGCGTGAAATTCTCCGGCAGTCGGGATTCTGTCGGGAGGGAAATCCGCACGGGGTCGCGGAGGCGGTCCGGCGGGTTCGTTCCTGGTTTTGTCGCAGATAAATGTCAGCAAACGGTTACTGTTCCGCGTGGCGGGTTGCCGCGCGGGGATGATCGGTCCGGTGTTTATGTTTGTCTTTTACGGGTCGGGAGGTGTTGTCGCGTCGGGTGTTTCGGGGCGGGCTGTGTCTTCGGATGTGACTGGTTTCAGCAGCGTATCGATGGTTTCATGCCGGGCCTGATCGCTGGCGAGCGGCAGGGAGAGGGACAGGGTCTGAATGGATCGGGCCACGGCGAAATCGATTCTGAACCGGAATAATTTAGCGGGGCGGCCGGCGATTTCGTCGCTGCGGCCGCCGGTGTCTTCGAGAAATCCGCTGTTTATCGCGTTGCGGCGAAAAATCTGTTTGTCGAGTATCTGGCCCAGAACGCCTTCCGCCGCTGCCTGGAACTGCGGAATGGTGAAGCGATCGGGCATCAGTTCCACGGGCAGGGCCAGAGACCGCAAGGGTCGCCGGAGATGGCCCATGGCGCTTGCGAGCCAGCGGCAGCACTCGGGCTTGAGTGTTCCGGCGCCGGGGGTGTCGTTTCGGGGCATGCTGTCGAGGACCGTGGTGTGTGGGGTCGTGCTGTCCGGGGCCGGATCGTTCATGGTGAGGGCTTTTCTGGCGGGATCGTCTGCCGGCGGGTCGTTTCGGCCTGAGTCATTTCCTGAGTCATTTCCGGCGATGTCATTCGCTTCAGCGGTATTTCCGGTGCGGTCATTTCCGGTGCGGTCATTTCCGGTGCGGTCATTTCCGGTGCGGTCATTTCCGGTGCGGTCATTTCCGGCACTATCAGTTTTGAGCGCGTCGTTTCCGGCAAGGTCGTTTCGGTCAGGATTGTTTCCGAACGTGTCGTTTCCGGCAGTATCTTTCTGGCTAGCGTCGTTTCTGATCGTACCGTTTCCGGCAGCGTCGTTCCGGCCGGGATCGTTTGTGGCAGGGTTGTTTCTGGCCAGGTTATTTATGGCGGGGTCGCCCGGCATCGGGGTGTTTACCATCGGGTCGTACTGCCCGGTCCGGGTGCTTCCGGGGGTTAGCAGTCCGGCTTCCTCGAGCGCGAGGCATCGTTCCAGGATGAGTTCGGGCCGCCATGTCCGGTGTTCGGGGGCGAAGAGGACGTTGAGGCGGCGACGCTGCAGGAGCTGTTCCGGTGTGAGGCCGGGCGCGGTTTCGGAGGGGAAACATTTTTCGAGCAGGCGTCTCGCGAGGCTGGCAGCGCGTTCCGCGTCGGTTTCCGATCTGTGATCTTCCCAGGGCATGATGTCGTAGCACGGGACCCAGCCGGGCTCGTCGGAACTCATGCGTGTTGTGACCAGGTAGGGGATTTCGATCAGGCGGGCGCCGTTTTCTATCTGTGTGACGCGGACCGGGAGCTGTTCGGCGCTGGCTGCGGGAAACCGGCGCTTTCGCACGAGAAGCGCTTCCAGCGTGGCCTGAATCTGCCTGTCGGTGGGGTGGCCGCCGACGGGGCCGCCCGTGCGACTGCCCGTGCGACTGCCTGCATGGCTGCCCATGTGACCGCTGGTGTGGCTGTCCGTGTGGCTGCCGGTGTGACTGTCCCTGGGGCGGCTGCTGTGATCGCCGGTGTGGTCGTGAGTATGGCCGTCGGGCTGCGTCCGGGCGGACCCGTCCGTTTTTCCGTCCGTCTGCCCGGTGGCGGGGTCGCCTTCCAGGGCTTCCAGTGCCGCGCTGGGCAGGCCGCCGCATGTATCTGTCATGACATGGGGTTCGCCCGCTCTGAGAGCAATCGGGACGGCAATGATGATGATCCGGTCTCCCTCCCGCATTATGGACGGATCATCTCAACTGCGCCTTCGGACCACCTTATCTTGAGGCAACACTGCCTTGCGGGCGCGGCGCCTGATGCCTGACGCCTTCGCTTATCTCCCCTGTTCCGCCGGGGTGGCGACATTGTTTCATCCGGTACCCGACGGACCACGGTGCATCACCATCCGGGGTTCGCACGCACACGGGAAAACATTGCGGCATAAGTGTGGCAGGACAAGCAGAACTGTCACCGGGACGCAATGGTCCGTAAGTCGGGGATGTCCCCGGATTTCGCCTCCGTGACAATTTCTGTCTTCACGAAACCTCCGGTAATAACAGGCTTTCTGGTTCCCGCGACACCATGTTAGTGGATGATGTGTCGCGTGCAGTCCTTACCGGAGAAACAGGATGGCGAATAAAAACGCTAAAGATAGTCTGATTGCCCTGCTGCGCGGCGTTGAGTATTTCAACACGCATGTATTTCCTGAGAAACAGGCTCTGTTCGAAGGTCTGGCCGAGAGCCAGGCGCCTGGCACCCTGTTCATCGCCTGCGCGGACAGCCGTGTCAGTCCTGGTCTGATCACGCAGACCGATCCGGGCAATCTGTTCATCCTGCGGAACATCGGCAATATCGTGCCGGCCTATGGCGAGATGCTGGGTGGTGTGTCTTCGGCGATCGAGTATGCGGTTCTCGCGCTCAAAGTTTCGAATATCATTGTCTGCGGCCATTCGAACTGCGGTGCGATGACGGCGCTGCTCGATCCGGACCCGACGAAGCTGGCGAAGATGCCGACGGTTCAGTCCTGGCTGCGCAATGCCGAAGCCGCGAAGGCTGTGATCGGCGCGCTGGCAAGCGAGGATGCCGGGCCGGCGTCGGTCAGGAGTCTGGCGGAGCAGAATGTTCTGCTGCAGATCTCCCATCTGCGGACGCATCCTTCGGTGGCGGCGGCGCTTGCACGCCGGGAACTGATCCTGCAAGGCTGGTTTTATGATATCGGCACGGGTGAGGTTCTGGTTCTCGACGAGGAGAGCCGCAGGACAATCTCCATCGAGGACGCGATCACGCAGCTGGAGAAACAGCCGGCTCCGGTCGCCTGAAGCGACTGTCGGCGGCGCGCCGGGGCGGGAAGGTCCGGTCCCGGTTTTTATGACCCCGGTTTTCGGGTGTCAGATTTTCCTGGCGCTGTTTTTCATCGCCTTGGTTTTCCGGGCTTTGTCTTTCCGGGTTTTGCTTTTCCGGCTTTTATTTTTTCCGGACCGGGCTTTCTCAGGTCGTGTTTTCCGGGGCTGTGTTTCCGGAGCTCATGGTTTCGGAGGGGGCGTTTGCGGAGGCCGGGCGGTTCTGGTGGCTGTGCTGCTGTCCGTTCCGGCCGGCGTTGTTTTTCCCGCGGGGGCTTCGGGGAGTGCGGTCGGGGCGTCTCTGAAGCTTGCGACGTGGAATATGGGCTGGCTGACGTCGCGACCGGCCGGAGATCCGGGGCTTCCGGACGGGATTTACCGGCGGAATGACGCCGATATCGAGCGGCTGGCGGCTTATGCCGATCGTCTCGATGCCGATATTATCGGGTTTCAGGAGGTTGACGGAGCCGCGATTGCCGCGCGTGTTTTCCGGGCGCCGCGCTACCGGATCATCATGTCAGGCGATCATGTGACGCAGCAGACCGGTGTGGCCATTCGCGGGTCTCTGAGTGTCACCGTTCATCCGCCTGTGACGGCGCTGAACGTCTATCCGCCTTCGGCGCCGCATCCGCTTCGCAGCGGGCTCGACATCACGGTGAGTGACGGGACGGCGTCTCTTCGGTTGCTGGTGATCCATCTGAAAACGGGCTGTTACGACAATCCGTGGACGGAGCGGCAGCATGCCTGCCCGACGCTGAAAAGTCAGTTCGCGGTTCTTGACGACTGGGCGCTGGAACGGAGCGATTCAGGAGAGGCTTTTGCGATCCTGGGGGATTTCAATCGCCGGATGACGCCGGGAGATCCGTTCTTTCTGTCTCTGACGCGGGATACGCCTCTTCTCCTGACGACGTCCGGGCGGGCCAGTCCGTGCTGGGGCGGCGAGTATTTCATCGACCATATTCTGCTGGGCGGTCCGGCGCGGGACTGGCTTACGGCGGGCAGTCTGCGTGTGATGACCTATCATGATCCGGGGATTACGCCGGCGCAGCTTTCGGATCACTGCCCGGTGTCGGTTCGTCTCGCCCTCCCCTGACTTTCCCCTCAGCGGATGATTTTGCGTTTATGTATTCCGGAGCCGGGAGTCGGGTCCCTCGCCGCTTAGTTTCAACAACCGGGATCAAAGGGACCGCGTCCCTTTGCGGGGTTCGGGGCAGAGCCCTGAAAACCCGCCCGACCCGTAATCCGCAAAACAAATAAACGCTTTGTTACGTTATGATATCCGGTTCCGGACAGGGCGGGACGGCTCCGAGGGCCTGCAGCGCCGGGTCGCGGTCCCATTCATCGGCGGGGACGAGGTCGACTCCGACGCGGAGGGTATCGCCGCCGCCGCCGAGGATCAGGCCGCGGACCGGGCTGATATCCGCGTAATCGCGGCCCCAGCCCAGCACGACGTGTTCGTCGCGGACCACGATTCCGTTGGTGGGATCGAGGCCGATCCAGCCATATTCCGGGCCGAGCCAGGCGCCGACCCAGGCGTGGGACACGTCGGCGCCGAGACGTCTTTTCTGGCCGGGTGGCGGCCGGGTCCGGATATAGCCGGAGGTGTAGCGGGCCGGGAGACCGAGCCAGCGCAGGCCGCTGAGCATCAGATGGGTGAAATCCTGGCAGACGCCTTCTTTCCGCGCGAGGGTGTCGGCGACTGTTGTGCGCAGGGAGCTGACGCCGGAGCGGAAGCGGAATTCGCTGAACACCCGGCGGTTGAGGTCAAGCAGTCCTTCGAGCACGGTCCGGCCGGGCGGGAAGGACTCCGCCACATAGGCGCCGACGGCGGGCGATGTGGCGCACATCACGCCGTCAAACAGGTATTGCGAAGCGTCGGGGTCCTGCGCGGCCAGGATGGCGGTGTCTTCCCAGGACGGGGTTGCTTCCGGCGGAGGCAGCGGATCGAACAGGACCTCCACTTCCGACGTGGAGACGATATCGAACCGGTCGTGGGGGGCCTCATGAAACAGCCAGAAAATCCGGTTTCCGAAATGATCGGTGCCCTCGCGGCGGCGCACGGGCAGCGGGTCGCAGTCGAGGCGGGTCCAGAGCACACGCTGGCCGGGAAAGTCGCGGGGCGTTACGTGCAGGACATGCGAGGCCAGTTCGACGGGACGGCCATAGGTGTACGATGTCGCGTGACGGACGCGGTAGATCATGTTGCGGCCTCGTCCAGCGTTCCGTCTTCACCGATGCCGACGAGGCGTGGCGAGTTCAGCACCGAGAAGTAGCAGCGTCCGATTGCGCCGGAGAGCTGCATGACGGAGGCCTGGGCCTGACGCAGCGCCTCGGGGAGCATGGCGGCGGCGCGGTCCTGATCGGGCTCTTTCATGACCGACGCGACGAGGCAGGACAGCATGTCCAGCACGTCGCCGGCGGAGGCGGCCAGTTCGGCGGAGGCGGCGCGCTGCGCGGCGGGGGCGGTGCTTTCGTCCTCGGAGGCGAGTTCCAGGAGGGAGTCGCGCAGGGTGGCGAGCTGGAAGCCGGCGCCACGGGGGTTGTCGTCATCGAGCAGGAGCAGATCGAGCACGGGGGCGGGCTGGACGACGCTGAAATAGCGGGAGCGGTATGTGATCACGCTGTCGCAGAGTTCGAGCATGAGGCGGAGCGCGGCCTCCATCCGGCCGCGCTGGTGCATGTCGGGCTGCTCCAGGATGCCGGCGCAGCTCAGCAGGACCGTCGATGCCCGTTCGATGCGGCGTCCGATATCCATGAACTGGCGGCCGCCCGAGCGGACCATGTTTTCCGAGGCCAGTCCGGACAGGGTGGCGCCGTAGGAGAGCAGGCGGCGGGTCATGCCGGTCAGGAAATCCCGTATCCGGGCGGGGTCGCCGCGCGTGGAGCGGGATTCCATTTCACGCAGGATGGCGTGGGCCTGATGGGTGATGAAATCGCGCATTTCGCGGGTCAGGCGGTCGGTGAGTTCGGGCACGAGCCGCATGATCTTGCGCAGGAGGCGGGCGAACAGGCCGCCGGTGCTGGCGACGGAGGCCAGTTCGCGGATCATGCCGGACACGGTGTAGCCGGAGAAGGCTGCCTCGCTGGTGACGCCGGCGACGCGCATCTGGCGCATCAGGACATCGAGATCGGCGCGCTCGCGCGGCGACGGATCGGGGCCTGAGAGGTGGGCGAGGACGACGTGCAGCAGTCTGGCGGCGCCTTCGAGCTGTTCGAGATAACGTCCCAGCCAGAAGAAATCGTCCGCGGCGCGGCTTGGCAGGTCGCCCTGAGCCCGGCGAATCGGCAGCGGAGGAGCGTGCATGACGGGATGCTCGCGTGGCGCGAAACGTTCGTCGGCGGTGACCCAGACGTCTTTTGTCACCTGGAGGCCCGCGATCGGTTCGATGGTGACGGCTTCGCCTTCCGCGAGGACGCGGGCCATTCCGCCGGGCAGCACGGCCCAGTCCGTGCCGTCGAAAGCCGCGAAGAGGCGCAGCACGACCGGCCTGGGGACGATCCCTTTTTCGCCGACGGTGGGGGCGACGGAGCTGTTCGGCTCGCGGCAGGCGACGAAGCGCCAGGGGGCGGCGCGGACCGTCGCTTCGAGCGCCCGGCGGCCGGCGGCGTCCAGGGTCGCCAGCCGGTGCACGGGTTTGCCCAGGCCGAGCGCCGGGGCGATCACCCAGCCGGAGCCGGGCGGGACGGGCGCCGGGTCTGTTTCTGTTCCGGCTGCCTCCTGCCGGGGCTGTTCCGGTTGCGGGCATTCTGCCTGTGGTGGTTCCGGCTCTGGCGGGAAGAGGGTTTCGTCGAGGAACCGGCTTCCGAATTCGTCACCGAGCCAGATCGTCCCGACATTGCCGAGCAGCGGCTCTTCTCCGAGCAGGTGACGGGAGAGCGGTTCCAGAAACGGCGTGAGTCCGGGGGCTTCGACGAAGCCGACTCTGGGGTCGTTCATCAGCCGGACCGCGCCGCCGCGCGCCGCGTCCAGCAGGCCGGCGATGCCGGCGGTGCCCTGCCCTTCGAGTTCCAGCGGATCGACGGTGTCGGCGTTCTGCCGGATCAGGAGGACGCCGACGCGACGCAGGCCGCGCACGGTCTTGAGCCAGAGCGCCCCTTCCCTGACGGTGAGGTCTCCGGCTTCGGCGAGGGCGCAGCCGAGTTCGCGGGCGAGGATGACGTGCTCGCCCCAGTGCGGGCCTGTCGGGCCTGGTGTGAGCAGGGCCTGGCCCGGGCTGGAGGTTCCGGTCAGGCCGTCGTCCTGGAGCGATTCCTGCCACAGATCGAGGAAGGGCGTCAGGCGGCGCAGGTCCTGGCCCGCGAAAAATTCCGGCAGGATGCGCGTCATCTGGCGGCGGTTTTCGAGCGCGAGGCCGGCGCCGTTGGCGCGGGCGGCGCGGTCGGCCAGCACCTGCCACTGTCCGTCCGCACCTCTGACGAGATCGACCGCGTAGAAGGAGAAAAACCGGTCGGGCAATGGCGAGTCACCGTCGGGGGTGCCGCCGCGGAGAAAGCCGTGATTGGCCCAGACGAGAGCGGGGGGCAGCAGGCGTTCGGTCAGGACGGTGCGGTCGCCGTAGACGTCCTGGAGCAGGGCTTCGAGGAGGCGGACGCGCTGGATCACGCCGGCTTCGAGGGCGGCGAATTCGCTGGCGGGCAGGATCAGCGGGATGGGGTCGCAGAGGACGCCCTGTGTTTCGCCGGTGTCGGGCGACGGGGCGGCGGATGGAGAGGTGGTGGAAGAAGTGACAGGGGGGCGGCCGGGCTCCGCCGGCACGGGCATTCCGGTCTGATCCGACAGAGCGAGGGCGATATGCTGGCCGCGGGCGACCAGTTCCCGGTGGCCGATATCCGAGATGACGCCGAGCAGCCGCCGCCAGTGAGGGCGCACGCCTCCGTGGCCATCGACCATTTCATCAATCGGTATCGTGCCTGTCATGCCTGCCGTTCTAGGGGGTTGCCGCTGGCGAGCGCAATCCTGACTTAGCGCTCAGCTTTCCGAAACTGTCCGGGAAACAGGAGTTTATCTGTCTCCCGGATGGTTTGCAGCTCCGGACGGCCTGCGCCGGGATGGCTGGTCCTCCGGATGACGGGCTGTGGGATGACGGCCCGTTCTGGCGGCGGGTCGCCGGGATGGCGGGAGCCTGCGCCGGCCGCGTTATGACAGCGGCAGGTGATGGACCAGTCTGTGAATGAAATGCAGCTTGTTCGCGATCGCCGGTGTGATGATGAAGGGGTAGAGATCGGGCTGGCCCATCGAGCGGTTGAGGGAATTGACGGCGAGGGTCAGGGGCAGCCAGGCCTGGATGATCTGGTCGAAGGAGCCGGCTTCGTAGGGGTCGAATTCGAAATGCAGCGTGAGGCTGTCATCGCGGACGACTGAGGGGTCCACGGCGATGCCGTAGGAGACGGCGGTTTCCAGCGTATCGACGATGTGGAGGTAATGCGCCCAGGTTTCGGCGAAGTCTTCCCAGGCGTGGGTGGTGGCGTAGGCGCTGACGTAACTGTCCTGCCAGCCGGCGGGCGGGCCGTTCTCGTAATGGGTCTGAAGGGCGGCGCCGTAATCCTGGGTGTCGTCGCCGAAGACGGCGCGGCAGGCCTCCGCGTTTCCGGCGTCCCGGACCAGGACGTTCCAGTAATAATGGCCGACCTCGTGCCGGAAGTGGCCGAGCAGGGTGCGGTAATGTTCGCCCATTTCGACGCGCATTTTTTCGCGCTCGACATCATCGGCTTCGCGCAGGGCGATGGTGATGACGCCTTCGTCGTGGCCGGTCATGACCTTCTGCGAGGGATCGCCGTCGGGCGGGTCGTCGGGGAAATTGAAGACGAGGCCGCCCTGCGGATCTTCGGCGCGGGTTTTGAGGGGGAGTTTCAGGCGGAGCAGGCTGTAGAACAGGCGGTGTTTGGCCTGTTCGAGCTTTGCCCAGCGTTCCTGATTGCCCTCTTTCGCCAGGTCCGGGATGACGTGGTTGTGGCGGCAGGCGATGCAGAACGTGTCTGTGGGACTGTTCTCCGGGGGGCTGTTCTCCGGGGAGCCAGTCCGGGAGGAGCCTTCCGGCAGGAGCCAGTTGCAGACGTTGTGGCCGGCATTGGCGCAGAAGAATCGCGGCGGGCCGCCTTCCCTGCCGGCCACGGGGAGCCAGTCTCCGGCGGCGGGGCCGCTGGCGGGGGCGGCCGGGTCGTCGCCTCCGGGATCAAGGGCCAGCATATTGACGCTCTCGCTGCAGAAACCGAGACGTCTGGAGCATTGCCCGCAAAACGTATTCTCGAAGAAGACGATCTGTCTGCATTCCTGACAGACGAAGAGTTTCATATTCGGTCGGCTCCGGCGGTTTTTATTACAGTCATTCCGGCTAACGCATAAAAACGGTCTTCGTTTCTTTGTTTCCGGACGACCTGAGTTCCGGTGATCCGTGTTCTTTTATTCTGGTGTTTTATGGTGCGGGACGGTTGCGGGGTGGTTTTTCCGGGCTTTCCTTCCGAATTCCGCAAACGGACGCTCCCCGCTGATCCTGGTCTGTTCAGGGGCCGGGGTGCGGGGAAGCGGCGTCCTGCGCCCGGATCTGCGCCGGGTCAGAACCGGCGCAGATCGAGCGTGCGGGGCTGTTCGAGGGAGCGTTCGAGACGCGGGGTCTGCATGGCGCCCGGCGTGTGGCCGATGGGGAAGAAGCGGATGCGGCGGCGGGCTTCGGCTTCGTTGGCGTTGACCGGGCGGGTTTCGTAGCTTCGGCCGCCGGGGTGGACGACATGATAGGTCAGGCCGCCGATGCTGCGTCCGGTCCAGGTGTCATAGATGTCGAAGATCAGCGGGGATTCGACGCCGATGGTCGGGTGCAGGGCGCTGGGTGGATTCCAGGCCTTGAAGCGGACGCCGCCGACATACTCTCCCTGGCGTTCGGTGGCGGTGAGCGGGACGCCGACGCCGTTGCAGGAGAGGATGTAGCGCTCGTCCACCCAGCCGGAGACGCGGGCCTGGACGCGTTCGACGGAGCTGTCGACGTAGCGGGCGGTGCCGCCGGCGGCGGGTTCCTCGGCGAGAGTGTTCCAGGGTTCGAGGGCGGTGCGGAGTTCGAGCGTCATGCCGAGTTCGGAGACGGAGCCGATTTCGGGGAAGCGGAATTCGAAATGCGGCAGGAACCAGTCGGCGTCGAGCGGCGCGCCGAGCTGGTGGAGTTCGGCGATGGCGTCGCGGAAATCCTGCTCGACGTAATGCGGGAGCATGAAGTCGTCATGCAGGCGGGTGCCCCAGCGGACGAGGCGGCGCTCGTAGGGTGTCTTCCAGAAGGCGGCGATGCAGGCGCGCATGAGGAGAGCCTGGGCGGCGGCCATCCGGTGGTGCGGCGGCATTTCGAAGGCGCGGTATTCGACGAGGCCGAGGCGGCCGGAAGCGCTTTCCGGGGCGTAGAGCTTGTCGATGCAGAATTCTGTGCGGTGGGTATTGCCGGTGATGTCCGCGAACAGGTTGCGGAACAGGCGGTCCGTCAGCCAGGGCGGCGTGAAGCGCTGGCGGCTGACCTGGCGGAAGGCGATTTCCAGCTCGTAGAGGGAGTCCTGGCGGGCTTCGTCGATGCGGGGATGCTGCGAGCTGGGGCCGATAAACAGGCCGCTGAACAGGTAGGACAGCGAGGGATGGTTGTGCCAGAAACTGGCCAGCGAGCGCAGGAGATCGGGACGGCGGAGGAACGGGCTGTCTTCCGCCCTCGCCGCCCCCATGACGACGTGGTTGCCGCCGCCGGTGCCGACATGGCGGCCGTCGAGCATGAATTTCTCGGCGATGAGGCCGACGGAACGGGCTTCCTCGTAGAGCTGGCGGCTGCGGGTTTCGTGTTCGTCCCAGCTTGAGGCGGGGTGGACGTTGACCTCGATGACGCCGGGATCGGGGGTGATGGAGAAGGACAGGAGGCGCGGGTCGCGCGGGGGTGCGTAGCCTTCCAGCACGACCTTGCGGCCGGTTTCCTTCGCGGTTGCTTCGACGGAGGCGCAGAGATCCAGCCAGTCCTCGATGGCGTAGAGCGGCGGGAAGAAGACATGGAGGATGCCGTTGCGGGATTCGACGGTCAGGGCGGTGCGGACTTCGTCCGCTTCCTCGCGGTCGATGGCGAGGAGGTTCTCGTCGAAAGCCTGGGCGGTGCTGAGGCGCCAGGGCTTGCGGACCGGATAGGGCGGCAGCGCCGGGAGGTCGGAAAGCTGTGGCTCGGGGGCGTTGGGCGGGTAGCCTGAGCGCCTGATGAGGTCGGGGACGGAGGCGCCATATGTCGTGCCGGTGCGGCGCACGAAGGACGGATGCGGCGGCAGCGGGGTTTTCGGCGCGAAGGGGTCGGGCTCGAACTGCTGGTCGATATGGTCGGCGTCGGCCCACGGGAGGCTTTGCAGCGGCAGGCGGAAGCCGATGGAGGAATCGCCAGGGACGAGGAAGATGGTGTCGCCGCGCAGGAACCAGCGGCCGGACTGCCAGCGGCGCACGCCGTCCTGGAGGACGACACGGAGCGGCAGGACGGAGCCGGATTCGCGGGACAGGCCGCGTTCGAAGACGCGGGCGAGGCGGTCGCGTTCGAGCGGGTCATTGAGTTTGGAGTCTTCGGCCAGCACGTTGGCCGGGAGGCGGTGTTCGCGCCAGAGGTAATAGTGGACGTCCTCGTAGGCCGGGGTGACCAGTTCGGAATCGACCTGGAGTTTTTCGGCCAGCAGGCGGGCGAAGCGGCGGGCGTCGTGCTCGGTGGCGTTGTCGGTGTCGTCGTCCGAGGCGAGCAGTGTGCGGTCGAGCCAGACGGGTTCGCCGTCGGTGCGCCAGTAGCAGGTGAGCGCCCAGCGGGGGAGCTGCTCGCCGGGGTAATGTTTGCCGAACAGCGTCATGTAAGCCGAACCGGGCGCCCACATCGGCATCAGGCGGCGCAGGAGGCGGCCGGCATAGGCGCGTTTGGTCGGGCCGAGGGCCTCGATGTTCCACTCGGGGGCGTCCATGTCGGCGGCGGCGATGAAAGTGGGTTCGCCGCCCATGGTGAGGCGGACGTCGCCTTCGTTCAGCTGTTCGTCGACCTGATCGCCGGCGGCGAGGATGGCGCGCCAGGTGTTCTCTTCATAGGGTTTTGTGGTGCGCGGGGTTTCGGCGATGCGGCGCACCTGCATGTCGAAGCCGAAAGTCGTTTCGCATTTCTCGACGCCGCCGGAGATGGGGGCGGCGGAGCCGGGTTCCGGGGTGGCCGCGAGCGGAATGTGGCCTTCGCCGGTGAGCATGCCGGAGGTGGCGTCGAGGCCGATCCAGCCGGCGCCGGGGAGGTAGACTTCGGCCCAGGCGTGGAGGTCGGTGAAATCGGCTTCCGGTCCGGCGGGGCCTTCTACGGGTTTTTCGTCGGCGACGAGCTGGATGAGGTAGCCGGAGACGAAGCGTGCGGCGAAACCGAGATGGCGGAGGAGCTGGACGAGCAGCCAGGCGCTGTCGCGGCAGGAGCCTTTGCCTTCGGCGAGGGTCTGTTCGGGTGTCCAGACGCCGGGCTCCATGCGGACGATGTAGCTGATGCGTTTCTGGATGGTCTGATTGAGGCTGACGAGCAGATCGACGGTGCGCTGTTCGGTGCGCGGGACTTCGGCCAGCAGTGTGGAAAGGAGCGGACCGGCCTCATCGAGGCGGCGGTAGGGGGCGAGTTCCTGATCGAGAACGTGGTCGTAGGTGAAGGGCCAGGTTTCGGCCTGCGGTTCCAGGAAGAAGTCGAACGGGTTGATGGTCGCCATGTCGGCGACGAGATCGACGGTGACGTGGAAGTGGTCGATTCGCTCGGGGAAGACGACGCGGGCCTGCCAGTTTCCGGACGGGTCCTGCATCCAGTTGATGAAATGCGGTTCGGGTTCGATTTTCAGGGCGTAGGAGAGGATATTCGTCCGGGCGTGCGCGGCGGGGCGCAGCCGGATCACCTGAGGCCCGAGTGTGACCGGGCGGTCGTAATCATAGGTGGTCTTGTGAGTCAGAGCGACATTAAGTGTCATCTGTCATCTTTCCAGCGCGAAACTCACGGAAGTTAACCCCAGCATGCGCGCGGCTGACAGACCTTTTCATTGCGATCTCAAAAAAAAATTCGTCACTATGATGATATCGCACCGGAAAAGAAGGAGGCGCGGCGTGGGGGAAACAGGACGGCGTGACGGCGCGGACGGGGCTGCGGAGCGTCGTTCCGGGGAGTGGTCGTGCCTGCCGCTTTCGCCCGGTCTCACGGTCGTTGCCACGGCTGAGGCGCCGTGTCTGCCGGAGGATGTCGAGGCGCGGGTGGAGGCGATCTGGACGGAAGCGCGGTCGGTGCGGCCCGGGCTTTTCAATGGCCGGATTTTCTGTGCTGACCGGCTGACGCCGGACCGGATCGAGGGGCACTGGGACGAATACCGTCGGGCGCTCGCGCAGATCCGGGAGCCGGGTCTTTTCGGGGACCGGCCTTTGCGACAACTTGCGGTGTGCGGGGCGCTGCTCTGTCCGGAGGGTATCGTCATCGCGCGGCGGGCGCCTTCCGCGCTTTATTTCGGTGGTTTCTGGCAGTCGCCGCCTGCGGGCACGGTGGAATCACGTGGCGGATGTGACGATCTGTGTGACGATCTGTGTCTGGCCGATCAGATTGCGGCGGAAGCGGAGGAGGAGCTGGGGCTGACGCGGGACATGCTTGAGATCGGGCCGCCTCTCCTTGCCGTGGTGCATGTGGGATCGGAGGTTGTCGATATCGGCATCAGGCTGGAAACCGGCCTTCCCTGTGAGGAGATCCGGCGGCGATGGGAGGGGTGCGGCAACCGGGAATATGACCGGATTTCGGTTTTGTCGCCGGGGGAGCGGTCCTGCTGGCGCGACCGGGGGGATGTTCTGCCGACCACGCGACGGCTGCTTGAGATGATCCCCGAATGATCCGCAAATGATGCGGGCGGGCCGATTTATGTCTTTATAATGAAGCCATGTGAAACTTTCATGTCCGGCATACGATTTAATTTTACCTCAACAGAATCTGCTGATACTCTTTCAGACAGAACCCCGGTTAGGAATTTTCGTCATGGTTACCCGGATCGCGCGCATCTTTTCCAGCAGCCTCGTCGCCGTTCTCGTAGCTGCTCACGATCATTCAAAGAATGTTGCCGCTGCGGATCATCAGGGCAAGTAATCAGGCTGAGGCGACCGGATCGGGTCGCGCCTGATGCGTCTGCTTTGCTGGTGACGGGTTCCGCCGGACTTTTCCGGCGGGTCTCTCCCGAGAAGGCGGCGTTTTCAGAGACCCTGTTTATCAGGCAGGGTGTTTTTCAGATTCCGATCCAGATCGCGCCGAGTATCAGAACGGTGCCGGCGAAGACCAGCACGAGAATACCTGCTGCGTTTCCCGGCATGACGTCGGGCATTTCCATGGCGAAGCGGAGAGCGAGCGCCAGAAACACCAGGCCGATTCCGACTGCGATGATCCTGACGATGGCTGTCGAGTTGAGCGGCGATCTGGTACGCCTGAACTGAGCCATGAGCGGAACTCCGGAATGAGCTGTGGGGCTGACTGTCTCCCTATAGCAGGGCGGCCTGCGGAGCTATACCGTCAATAAGCATGCTGTAAACGAGTGTCCGGTAAAGAAGCGGATGAGCCGAGGGTATGCTGGTGGCGGCCACGCTGGCGGGATGCGGACGGTCCGATGGCCGGGGTAGTGTGGCCTGGTTTCCGGGAAAGCGGTTGCCGGGCGTGGACTGCTGAGCGGGCGTTGTTATTATTTGTCCGGCTGAAACATGCGGTCTTTCACTTACAGTCTTTCCGGGACCGTCATGGCGTCTCTATAAGCGCTCATGCTCAGGGGATTCCTTACAGTCGGCGGCTGGACCATGCTCAGCCGGATTCTCGGTCTGGTCCGCGATCAGCTTCTTGCCGCCTTTATGGGCGCGGGGCCGATGCAGGACGCTTATCTGGTGGCGTTCCGGCTTCCGAACATGTTTCGTCGCCTGTTTGGCGAGGGGGCGTTCAACGCGGCGTTCGTGCCGCTGTTTTCCGCGATCCTGACGGAGGAGGGCGAGAGCGAGGCCCGGATTCTGGCGAGGCAGGTTTTTGGCGTCCTGCTGGCGTGGCTTGTGATTCTCTGTGTTCTTGGCGAGATCTTTATGCCCGCGGTGCTCAGGATCATTGCGCCTGGCTTTACCGCCAATGGCCCGCAATACGATCTTGGGGTGACGCTGAGCCGGATCACCTTCCCCTATCTTGTGCTGATCTGCGCGGCGGCGCTGGTATCGGGCGTGCTGAACGGTCTGCACCGGTTCAGCATGGCGGCGGCGGCTTATCTGGCGTTCAATGTCATCGGCATTGCGTCTGTTCTGTTTGCCACGCCGTTCTTTCCCACGGTGGCGCATGCGGCGGCGTGGGGTGTCACCGTTTCCGGCGTGGTGCAGCTCGGGCTGCTGATGATCGCGGCGCGCCGTGCGGGGTTTGACCTCACTCCCCTGCCCCCGCGTCTGACGCCGCGCGTGCGGCTGCTTGGCCGGAGGATGCTGCCGGGGCTGATCGGCAGCGGTGTCACGCAGATCAATCTGACGATCGACACGATCATCGCGACACTGCTGCCGGCGGGCAGTATTTCGCTGATGTATTTCGCCGATCGCCTCAACCAGCTGCCGCTCGGGGTGCTTGGCGCGGCGGCCGGCACGACGCTGCTGCCGGTGCTGACGCGTCATCTTGCCGCCGGCGAGCATGACGAGGCGCATGCGGCGCAGGGCCGGGCGCTCGACTATGTGCTGATGCTGACTCTGCCGGCGATGGCGGGGCTGATCGCGCTTGGCACGCCGATCATGCAGGTGCTGTTCGCGCATGGGTCTTTCACTTTGCTGGACGGAGCGCTGTCGGCGCAGTCGCTGCGGGCCTATGCGCTCGGGTTGCCGGCCTTCGTGCTGACCAAGGTTCTGTCTCCGGCGTTTTTCGCGCGGGGTGACACGGCGACGCCGGTGAAGGTCGGGCTGTTCACGCTGGTTCTGAATCTGATCCTGAATCTTCTGCTGATGCGTCCCCTCGCCCATATCGGGCCGCCGCTTGCGAGCAGTCTGGCTGCCATTGTGAATGTTGCCGTGCTGTCGATGATGCTGGTGCGTCGCGATGCGCTGCGGATCGATGGCGATGCGCGGGGCCGGATCGTGCTGATGGCGGTGGCGTCCTGCGCGATGGCGCTGGTGCTGGTGCTGATCAATGCCGTGCTGCGGATGCCGTCCGCGCATGTCACGTTCTGGCTCGGGCTGCGTCTCGCGGTGGAGATTCCGCTCGCCGGGGTGATGTATCTGCTTCTGCTGCACATGCTGGGCGTGCTCGATCTTGCCTCGGCTCTGGACGGGATGCGGCGGCGGTTTCGCCGGCGGCGGCCGGTGCGCCAGTGAGGGGTATGCCAGTGAGAGGTATGCCAGTGAGAGGTATGCCAGTGAGAGGTATGCCAGTGAGGGGGCTCCGGTGGCTGATGCTTCTGTAACTGATGCCTCCGCGACCGATGCTCCGGTGAGCGGGAGCAATGTGGCGCCGGCGAGCGCGGGGGCCACGGCGGGGATTGCGGCGGTGACGCTGCTTGGCATGAGCGCCATGGGGATTTCGCTGCCGATCCTGCCGCAGCGGCTCAACGGCGATCTTGGCTACAGTCTGACGGTGGTGGGCTGGATCATCGGGCTGGAATCGGTCGCCACGCTGGTGACGCGGCCCTGGACCGGGCGTCTGACGGACCGGCATGGCGGTCAGTTCGCGGCGATTATCGGGCTGGTCGCCATGGTTTTCTGCGGCGCGGCGTATATGGCGTCCGATTTCCTGATGGACCGGGGGGCCGCGGGGCACCATGTCGCGGCCGGGCTGATCGTGCTCGGGCGCATTCTCATGGGGATTGGCGAGGGGCTGGTGATTTCCGGAACCGGACTCTGGGCTGTTGACCGGGCGGGACCGAAGCGGGTCGGGCGGGCGGTTTCATGGGTCGGGCTGGGGCTGTTCGCCGGGCTGTCGGTCGGGTCGACGATCGGGGCGTGGCTCGATCGCGGGCAGCCTGGGGGATTTTTTCTCGCCTGCATTGTTTCCACGATCGTTCCGCTGCTGAGCATCGGCGGGGCTCTGCTGATCCGGCCGGGAGCTGTGGTGCACCGTCACGACGATGCGCCTGTCGGGCCGCTGCTGTCGCTGATTCTGCTGCCAGGCATTGGTCTGTTCACCAATGCCTGCGGGTTTGCGGCGATTACGTCCTTTCTGGCGCTGGATTATCAGGCGCATGGCTGGACGGGGCTGCCGCTGGGAAGTCCTGGAACGGGCATCGCGGGGTTTGGCGCGGGCCATGTCGTGGCGCGTATCCTGTTCTCGGAGCTGAGCGATCATGCCCGGTCGCGCTGGCCGGCGGTGAGCTGTCTGCTGGTGGAGGCGCTGGGTCTCGGCGTGATCTGGCTCGCGCCCACGCCGCTGATCAGTCTGGGTGGCGCGGTGATTACCGGGTTTGGTTTTTCGATGGGTTATCCGCTGCTGAGTCTGCCGGTTCTGTCAGCCGTGCCGCCGGACCGACGCGGCATGGCGCTGGGGCTTTTCGATGCGTTTTTCGACACCGGCGCCGGGATTGCGGCGCTGTGTTCGGGGACGGTGGCGCATTATCTTTCGCTGCCGCGTGTGTTTCTGATCGCGGCGCTGGCGTCGCTTGCCGGCATTATTCCGCTGCTGGTGATCCCTGCCGCACGCTGGCGGCGCGAGGCATCGGAGGACTGAGATGGATATCCGGCCGGTTCGCGCGGAGGATCATGATGCGCTGTGGGCGATGATCGGGCCGGTGATCCGCGCCGGGGACACCTATGCGCTGGACCGGGACATGAGCCGGGACGATGCGCTGGCGTACTGGACGGGGCCGGAGAAGCGGACATTCATTGCGTGTGATGAGGACGGGCCGGTCGGGACGTTTTATCTCCGGGCCAATCAGGCGGGTGGTGGCCGGTGCGTGTGTAACTGCGGCTATGTGACGGCGGCCGGGGCGACGGGACGCGGGGTTGCGCGGGCGATGTGCCGGTATTCGCTGGATCTGGCGCGGGAGGCCGGGTTTCGGGCGATGCAGTTCAATTTCGTGATTTCCACGAATGTGCGGGCTGTGCGGCTGTGGACAGGGATGGGCTTTGAGACGGTGGGGCAGCTGCCGGGGGCGTTCGATCATCCGGCGCTGGGGCCGGTTGACGCGCTGGTGATGTATCGGCTGCTTTCCTGATTTTTTGCTATTGTTCGGGGGTTTTTCCGCATTCTGCCGGCGTCCGGGTGTGGTGTTCATGGCATGACGCGGATGAGCGATTTGTCCAGCATTTGGAACAGGAAATTCGTAGCCCCTGCCGGTAACTTTTCATCCGGTTCTGTCTGTTTTTCGGGAGTTCCGGGCGGAGCCCTGTTTCGCAAAGATGAGTGATGAACTCAGACTGATCTGGCGGAGGGCTTTCGTACCGGGCTCATGCCGGTCCTGTGTGCTTTATCCTGTGCTTTAAAATAAAATAAGATCAGCAGGATGTTATACTTGCTATGTTCCGGACACGTTTTGAATCCGGTTCGGATGATCTTTTTGTCCAGTCAGAAATCCGGTCCTTCCGGCGCTGTGTCGCGCTGACATTCGCTTTCCGGAATCATGTGAGTTTTTATGACATTATCTGAAGGGGCCGGACGCATTCCGGTCGTTATCGACTGTGATCCTGGTGTGGATGACGCGCTGGCCATTCTGCTGGCCGCGTCGCGCCGTGACGTTCTGGAGTTGCTGGCTGTCACGACGGTGGCGGGCAATGCGGGGATTGACGAGACCACGCGCAATGCGGGTGCGGTGCTGTCCCTGACCGGATGTGACGATATTCCGCTTTATCGCGGGGCGCATCGTCCTCTTATGCGTGCGGTCGGGCGCCGGGCGCCGGTTCATGGCGCCGATGGTCTGGGTGGTGAGACGCAGGATCTGCGTGCGAGGCCGGCCGATCCGGAGAAGCCGGCATGGGTGGCGCTCTGCGACATCGTCCGGTCCCGTCCCGGCGCTGTGACGCTGTGTGTTCTGGGGCCGATGACCAATGTGGCGCTGGCCATTCTTACAGATCCCGGATTTGCGGCGCGGGTGCGTGAGATTGTTTTCATGGGGGGCGCTGCGTTTACCGACGGGAATGTGACGGCTTCTGCGGAGTTCAATATTTTTGTCGATCCTCATGCCGCGCAGATCGTCATGGAAAGCGGTATTCCGCTGACGATGACGGGTCTCGATGTGACACGGGATGTTGTCGTTTCCCGGAGCCATATCGAGGAAACATGGGCGCGTTATTCGGACCGGGCGGCTGTGTTTTCGCGCATGGTGAGTTGTTATGCGGATGGTGATCCGGCGCTGCACGATCCCTGTGTCATCGCGTGGCTTCTCGATCCGTCGGCGTTTACGACCATTCGCGGGCGCATCTGCGTTGATTGCCGGGAGGGGCCGGATTTCGGCCGGACCGTCGTAGCCCGGCGCGAGAAACATATGGGACCGGAGGGTCCGAACGCGACCATTCTCATGCGTGGCGATGTGGCGCGGATTACGGGAATGATCGGGCGTGCGCTTGAGGCACTCTGATGCGGGGCGGACTTGTGGCCGACGGTCTCAGAGGTCGTGTCAAACAGTCTTAAACGAGCAAGGATTTTCATAACAGAGTGATGGTGTCATGTTTTCCGGGTTCAGATCGTCTGCTCGCCTCAGCCAGTTCAGAGGGCGTTTCACGGTAAATCTCTGGTAAAATAAGAAAAGTTTCTGGGGGCCGCCTTTTTTCAGAAAGGCGGCGTCTTCTAAAGCTTTTTGAAAAAAGCTTCACCAAAAACTTCTTTTTATAATTGACCGGAGGTTGTCCTCTCTGAACGAGATCCGGCCGCTTTGCTTTCTGAGAAGGCGGCCGGCCCTGGGGAGAGCGGCGCCTGGTCAGGATGCTGGCCGCATGGCCTCGAACAGGCGGGCGATGGCTTCGGCGCCGGGGTCGGGGATGTTGTCGAGATGGGCGGACGGGACGTAGGAGGCGCGGCCTGCGGCGGCTTTCTGCATCTTTGCGGTGGCATCAGCGCCTTTTCGGGCGGCGGCGACGATTTCGGTCCAGCTTTTGCCGGCGTCGAGGGCGTCGATGGCGGGGATGAGGGCGTCGAGCATGGTGCGGTCCCCTGCCCTTGCGCCGCCGTAATCCTGCATGGCGGTCAGGCCTTCCTTCAGGGCAGTCTGCCAGCGGCTTTCCCCGCTGCGGCCGGCGGTGGAGAACATGATGGAAAGCAGTGCGGCGCTGGAGCCGCCGGCGTGACGGGCCAGGAGGCGGCCTGTGGTCTGCATCAGGGCTTTGGGGTCGCCCAGAGGCAGGCGGTCGAGGGAGTCACGGATGACGCGGGCGGTTTCGGCGAAGGTGGAGCCAGCATCGCCGTCGCCGATTTTGGCATCCAGGGCGTTGAGGGCGTCTTCGTTTTCGAGCAGCGCCGCGGCACCCCGGCTGACCGCGTCTCTGAGCGCGGGGCTGGCGGAAGGCGGAGCGGTGAAGACGTCCGGCATGGGCGGGACCGGGAGGAGGACGGGTTCGCGCCATACGGTGACGCCGGTCCAGGCGGTGGGAGCGACGCGGGACAGGAGGGCCTGTTCGATTTCGGTATCGAGTTCGATCAGGGAGAGGGAGAAGCCGTTCATGTCCAGCGCGGTCAGGAAGTGCGAGGGACCGGCGACCAGGGCGATGCGGGAGGCGAGTTCCGTTTTTGAAAAGGCCTGCAGAAGAAGGGACATTTCCAGAACGGACGTGGTGCCGAGATTGTTCAGCATCAGAGCGTGTTTTGCGCCGTTATCGGGCAGTGCCGCGAGAAGATCGGTGGCGGCGAGGCTCATGAGCTGATCGGCGTCGGCCATTTCGATGCGTCGGGCACCGGGTTCGCCGTGGATGCCGAGGCCGAGTTCGCCTTCATTGTCGCCGAGACGTGTTTCGAACCCGTCATCGTAGGTGTAGCAGTCGCTCAGGGCGAGGCCGATCGAGCGGATTTTGCTGACGGCGCTGCGGGTGAAGGCGGTGACTGTTTCCAGGTTCGCGCCGCTTTCGGCGATGTGGCCGGCCATTTTATGGGCCAGCACGGTGCCGGCGACGCCGCGGGCGTGGCGGTGGCCCGGCAAGGAGATGTCGTCACCGACGATGACCATCTCCACGGCGAGACCGAGGGCGCGGGCCTGCTCGGCGGCGAGGCCGAAATTCATGCGGTCGCCGGTGTAATTCTTGACGACGAGGAGACAGCCGGCCTCCCCTGTCACGGCGAGGATGCCGGCGAGGATTGAATCCACGCCCGGCGAGGCGAAGAGGGAGCCGCAGACGGCGCCGGTGAGCATGCCTTTGCCGACGAAGCCGGCATGGGCGGGTTCGTGTCCGGAGCCGCCGCCGGAGAGGATGGCGACCTTGCCGCAGTTTTTATCCCAGTCTTTTCTGAGGATGACCCGGATGTCGGGGTATCCGTCGAGGCGGCAGAGTTCTGCGCCCGCAGGGGAACGCAACAGCCCGTCGAGCGCCTCCGTGACCAGGGTTTCGCGACTGTTGAGAAACCGTTTCATACGGGAAAATCCTCTCCGATGCGGGATATGGGGGTGAAGTCCGCCCTGCCGCGCAGGAAAAAGCAAGCGTGTGACAGAAATGCGACGGGGGTAATGCAACAGGGATAATGTGACGAAGGTCCGGACTGCCTGTGCCCGCCTGTGTATATGAACCCGTTATCGGGGGATGGGTTCGCTGCGGCCGGTTATGCTGATACTGTCAGGAGTGTCACAAATACGGTGTCATAAAACGATCATGCTTGATTCGTCGCTTTCGGGGAACTCCTGCCGTAAATCGCCATCAGGTTAATAACTGATGGATAGATCATGTCCGAGGCGATCATGAGTTCCGTGCGGGAGGCAGCGCCGCCATCTCGCCCCGATATGAAGGTGGGCAATAACCCGCTTCATGTGGCAATTTTCTTTGGCGTGCTGCTCGGGGCTCTGGGTTTTGCGGCGGTCAGTATTCTGCATGACATGCACGCGGTCGGTGAAGGGACGCTGGCGACCGGGACTTTTGTTCTGCTGGGCATCGCGCTGATCATTGCGCTCGGGTTCGAGTTCGTGAACGGGTTTCATGATACGGCGAACGCGGTTGCGACGGTGATCTATACCCGCAGCCTGCCGCCGCTTGTCGCGGTGGTCTGGTCCGGATTCTGGAATTTTCTGGGCGTTGCGACATCGACGGGCGCGGTGGCGTACAGCATCGTGACGCTGCTGCCGGTCGAGCTGATTCTGCAGGCTGGCAGCACGGCGGGGTACGCGATGATTTTCGCGCTGCTGATCGCGGCGATTGTCTGGAATCTGGTGACCTGGGCGTTCGGCATTCCGAACAGTTCGTCTCATGCTCTGGTGGGTTCGATCATGGGCGTTGGTCTGGCGAACCAGATGATGGCGCCGACGGGAGCTGCGACGCAGGGTGTGGACTGGGGCCAGGTGGAGAAAGTGTTCTCCGCTCTGCTGTTCAGCCCGGTCTGCGGGTTTGTGATGGCGGCGCTGCTGCTGCTGACCATGAAGCTGCTTGTGAAGAACCGGGCGCTGTACAAGGCGCCGGAGGGCGACAAACCGCCGCCGCTGTGGATCCGCAGTCTGCTGATTTTCACCTGCACGGGCGTTTCGTTCTCGCATGGTGGCAATGACGGTCAGAAGGGCATGGGTCTGATCATGCTGATCCTGATCGGTGCGGCGCCGACGGCGTATGCGCTGAACCGGGCGATGCCGGAGAGTGCGATGCCGGCCTTCATTCAGTCGGCCGACCGGGCGCATCAGGCTTTTCAGGCTCATGCGGGCGATGTGCCGGCGGCGCCGGACGAGCTGAAGGCGCGCGAGATTGTCGGGGCGGCACTGCGGGCAAAATCGGTTTCGTCACCGGAGACGTTTGCGGCTCTGGCGATGCTGAGCGATGACATTTCCTCTTCGGTCCGGACCTATGGTTCGATGAAGGCGGTTCCGGCGGCGGCTGTGCCGAACGTTCGTACCGACATGTATCTGGTTGCTGACGCGATCCGGGTGATGGGCGAGAAGAACGAGGCGTTCAGTGCGGACGACAAAAAGGCTCTGAAATCCTTTCAGTCGGATCTGTATGCGGGCACGCGCTTTATTCCGCTGTGGGTCAAGGTTTCGGTGGCGATTGCGCTGGGGCTGGGCACGATGGTCGGCTGGAAGCGGATTGTTGTGACGGTTGGCGAGAAGATCGGCAAGACGCACATGACCTATGCCGAGGGCGCCTCGGCCGAGATTGTGGCGATGACGACGATCGGTCTGGCTGAGGGTTATGGTCTGCCGGTTTCCACGACGCATATTCTGTCGAGCGGTGTTGCCGGAGCGACGGCGGCGAACGGGTCCGGGCTGCAGGCATCGACGCTGAAATCGATGGCGCTGGCCTGGGTGACCACCCTCCCCGCCGCCATGGCGATTTCGGGCTGTCTTTACATTCTGTTTCGTCAGCTGTTCTGAATGTGATCGCGACGGTCCTCATGATGCTTTACACAGCGCATGAGGACCGTTATCCAGCTGAGAATGGATCGCAACAAAGAAAAGTCTGATGGCGGCGTTTCCGGTGATCCGATGGTCCCGGAGGCGCCTTTTCTGTCTCGTCTTCTGATGCTTGCCGCCCCGGCCTGTCCGGCGGTGCTTGCGATGCTGGTTCTTGTGCCGGCGATCCTGCACATTTCGCATGTTGATGCGCTTTTTGTCGCGCAGGCGGAGGCTCTGGCGATTGTGCCGTTTGTGGTTCTGATCGTCTTCGGGGCGAAGACGCTGCCGCGCAGTCTTCTGGCCGGGTTCAGTGCGGTGTTCGCGGCGATTATTCTGCTGCTGCCGTATCTGGCGTTTGGGGCGCCGGGGTAGCGCTGACGGTCCGGGTATTTTGTGTCTGCGCGGGCTTTGCATAGAGACTGTTTCAACAGCCTTTTTTGTGAAATCTCCGGTTAATCAGAAAGACGTTTTTGGTGAGGCTTTTTTTTCAGAAAGCTTCGGAAGATGCCGCCTTTTTGGAAAAAGGCGACACCCAAAAACTTTTATTTTTTGATCAGAGATTTATCGTTGGGTGCTTTTTGAGGCTGGCTGAGGCGAGCAGATAAGCGGGACACAAAAACATAACATCATCAGTTGGTTATGAAAGATTTTATCCCTTTGGTGCTTTTGAAATAGCCTCTGAGGCTGCGGCCTGTTTTTCATGCGGGAGCAGGTCTGTGGGGCGGGATTGTCCATGCGACCTACGGCGGGGCGTGTCGGGCGGATAAATTCAGCAAAAGATGTGCGTGGCGGTCCTGATCGTTCTCACGACGCGCTGATGATTCAGCTCTTACATCAATGTTATAAAGTGTCTGATGACGTCAGCCGGATTCATGGATGAATGGTGTGCGGAGCCTGTGCGTCCGGTCTGTTCTTCTGATGATCTGGCCGTGGCATTCGCGTCCGTTTCAGGCGGGCTGTCAGTCCGGACACGAGATCAGGGGGTAGGTTGCTTCCGGCTTCCGTGAAAATCCATCCTGCGGAGCAGTCTGACAGGTTGCTGCTGAAGGGCAGTGTTGTTCCGTTTCTCCGGGGTTCTTTTTCGTCTGTGTGGAGGAACGGAACGATTCTGAGGCGGTCAGATCAGGCTTTGGGGGCCGGGGCGGTGTCGTTTGCTGCTTTGTCGCTGCTGGTCAGGACGGAGGTGATGGTGGAGCGCATGACCTGGACGCGGACGTTCGGGGCGATTTCGAGTTCGATTTCGCTGGCTTCGTCGTCTGCTTTCCGGACGATGCCGATAATGCCGCCGGCTGTGAGAACACGGTCGCCGCGGCGCAGTTTGCTGAGGCTTTCGCGGAGCTGCTTCTGTTTCTGCTGCTGGGGGCGGATCATCAGGAAGTAGAAGATGCCGAAGACCAGCACGTAGGGCAGGAACTGGATGAGGTTGCTCGCGCCACCTCCGCCGCCGGTGCTCTGGGCATAGGCAGGAGAAATCAGGAAATCTGACATTACACTCACTTTATCGATGGACGGGTTGCGGGCCGTCCGGACTGACTGATAGGCGGGGACCATAGATTTTGGATGGCGCGCGTCAAGCCGCAGCGGGATGCGGGGCGGCGGCTGTTCGGAGAGTGTGGTTTTTTCTTCGGGAACCTCGTGATGACGACTGAACTGCATCCGCTTCTGGAACGGATTGCCTCCGCGCTGGAACGTCTTTCACCGCCGCCACCGACGCTGGCCGGGCTGGAGGAGGCGGACGCCTTTGTCTGGCAGCCGGAACGGGGCCGTCTGATGCCGGTCGCGCAGGTTGCGCATGTTCCGATCGCGCTGATTCAGGGGGTCGATTCCCAGCGGGATCAGCTTCTGGAGAATACGCGCCATTTCGCGCGGGGGCTGCCGGCGAACAATGCGATGCTCTGGGGCTCGCGGGGGATGGGCAAGTCGTCCCTGGTGAAGGCGTGTCACGCGGCGGTCAATGACGGGCGGCCGGCGGCGGGTCCGGTCGTGCTGGTGGAGATCGAGCGCGAGGATCTGGCGACGCTGCCGGAACTGCTGGCGCTGCTGCGCGGGTCGTCGCGGCGGTTTATTGTGTTCTGTGACGATCTGTCGTTCGAGCGCGAGGACCGGGACTACAAGGCGCTGAAATCCGTTCTTGATGGCGGGATCGCGGGGCGGCCGGAGAATGTCCTGTTCTATGCGACGTCGAACCGGCGGCATCTGATGCCGCGGGATATGATCGACAATGAGCGGTCGACGGCGATCAATCCGGGGGAAGCGGTCGAGGAGAAGGTGTCGCTGTCGGACCGGTTCGGGCTGTGGCTGGGGTTCCATGCCTGTTCTCAGGACGTCTATTTCGACATGGTCCGGGCTTATGCGAAGGAGCGCGGGCTGGAGATCGCGGATGACGACCTGTGCCGGCGGGCGAATGCCTGGGCGATCACGCGCGGCAACCGGTCGGGGCGTGTTGCGGTGCAGTTTACTGACGATCTGGCGGCTTCGCTTCAGCCGGGGTGATGAGGGGCGGAGCGAGAAGAGCGGGCGGGGTCGGAGGGAGGCGTGTCTCCGGCGCGGGCGGCGCTCCGGGCTGAATCGAGAGCGGGAGGCCGGAGGGGGCTGCCGGATGCCGGCCTGACAGAAGCTGGCCTGACGAAAACTGGTCTGACGGAAGCTGGCCGGGTGGGGGAAGCCGGACGGAGGGAGGCCGGGTGGCGGGAAACCTGCAGTCGAAACAGACCGTAAAGAGACAATGTTTTTTGTCGCCAGCGTCCCCGTTTACAATCCGCATCGATCCATGTCAGGAACATTCCACAGCACAGGCACACTATTTTCACGACCACTGAACAGGAATGATGCATGGCAGAGGCTTCTCAGCGAATGGCGCCCACACGCCGCCAGCTGCTGACCCGGATTGGTCTTCTCGCAGGCAGTGCGGGGCTTTATCAGGCGATGACGAGCCTGGGGCATGCGATGGGGACGGACTTTAAAGGTCCGCCGGACCTGTCGGGCGCGCGTCACGGAACGCGGGTTGTGGTGCTGGGCAGCGGTCTGGCGGGAATGCTGGCCGCGTATGAGCTGCGCAGGGCGGGCTATGCCGTTCAGGTTCTTGAATACCAGAACCGGGCCGGTGGCCGGAACATGACGCTTCGCGGTGGCGACACGGTGACGGAGCTTGGCGGGCACACGCAGAAGGTCGGGTTTGCGCCGGGGAATTACATCAATCCGGGGCCGTGGCGGATTCCGTATCATCACCAGGGGCTGCTGCATTACTGCAACGCTTTCGGTGTGGCGCTGGAGCCGTTTATCGAGCTGAATCACAATTCGTTCCTGCATTCGACGGAAGCTTTCGGTGGCAAACCGGTGCGGTACCGCGATTTTGCGGGTGATTTCTTCGGCTATACCGGCGAGCTGATTTCCAAGGCGGTGGACCAGCACAAGCTTGACGACGTGATGTCGGCGGATGAGCGGGCGCATGTGAAAGCGGCGATGCGGACCTGGGCCGGTCTCGGTGATGACGGCACGTGGACGAAGGGGACCCGGAGTTCCCTGCGGCGCGGATTCGACAAGCCGCAGGGTGGTGGTGTGGACGGGGCGCCGGTTCCGTCCGATCTGTTGCCGCGCGACGAGGTGATGAAGTCGGGGCTCTGGCAGTTTATCGCCTTTCATGAGCGGCTGGACATGCAGACGACGATGTTCCAGCCGGTGGGCGGCATGGACAATATCGGCAAGGGGTTTGCCCGGCAGATCCAGGATCTGATTACGCTGAACTGCAAGGTCACGGCGATTCATCAGGACGATCATGGCGTGACGGTGACGTATGACGACATGGCCGGTGGTGGCGCGGCGAAGACGGTGCAGGCCGATTACTGTGTCTGCACGATCCCCCTGCCCGTTCTCTCGCAGCTCGATGTTCAGGTCGGCGCGCCGCTGAAAGCCGCGATCGCGGCGGTTCCGTATGGTTCTTCGGTGAAGCTCGGGCTGGAGTTCAGACGGCGGTTCTGGGAGCAGGACGATCAGATCTATGGCGGCATCAGCTTCACCAGCCAGCCGATCAGTCAGATCTCCTATCCGAGTTCCGGGATTTTCACGAAGGGTCCGGGGGTTCTGCTGGGCGGTTATATGTTCGGGCCGGCGGCTTACGATTTCGCCGGGATGACGCCGCAGCAGCGGGTTGAGGAAGCTCTGAAGCAGGGCAGCAAAATCCATCCGCAGTACCAGAAGGAGTTTTCCAACGGGGTCGGCTTTGCGTGGAGCCGGGTGCCGTGGACGCTGGGCTGCTGCAGCATGTGGTCCGAGCAGGCTCGGAAGGAGCATTACAAGGCTCTGACGACCATGGACAACCGGATCGTGCTGGCGGGTGAGCACGCTTCTTATGTCGGCTGCTGGCAGGAGGGCGCTATTCTGTCGTCCCTGGCGGCCATTACGACGCTGCATAAGCGCGCTGTGGGAGGTGCGTGATGCGCTTCGGGTCTCATTTTCTGACGGTTTTTCTGTCCAGAGCTGTTCTGTCGAAGGCTGTCCTGTGCGGTGCGGCGCCGGTTCTGCTGGCGGCGTCCCTGCTGGCTCCGGGTGTGGCGCGGGCTGATTCGGCGACTGCCGTCGCGGGGCCGCTGCAGCCACTGACGACGGGAGCGGCGGTTTATCAGCATGTCTGTCAGGGCTGTCATATGGCTGATGGCAAGGGCGCTTCCGGGGCGGGCGCGGGATTTCCCGCATTTGCCGGAAATACGAAATTGCAGACGGCGGATTACCCGGTTTATACGATTCTCAACGGACATGGCGGCATGCCGTCATTTGCCGGATTACTGACCGACAAACAGGTTGCTGACGTGGTCAATTTCATCCGGACCCATTTTGGCAATCATTTTTCTGACCCGGTGACAGTGGGAGACGTCTCGCCCATGCGTCCTGTCCTCACGAAAGAAGAAGAATAATCCATGAGCTTTTCCGCACGTAATGCATTTTTCGCGCTTGCCTTCGCCGGAGCTGTCAGCGTTTCGGGCGCGGGCGGCGCGGCGGCGGCTGATGCTGTCCTGCGTCACGTTGATCCGGCGAGCCATTTCCCCATCGCGCAGGCGATCGAGGTTCCTCCCGGTGCGACCACCGTTTATCTGAGCGGCATGGGGTCGGCGCCGGTCGACAAATCGGCCGACCCGCATTCGCTGGCGGCCTATGGCGATACGGAGACTCAGACACGGGGCGCGCTTGAGAAGATTCAGGAGCAGCTTTCGAAGCTCAGTCTGACCATGGGAAGCATTGTGCAGATGCACATGTACATGGCTGCCGATCCGAAGCTGGGGAAAATCGACTTCGCCGGCATGATGAAAGCCTACTCGCAATTCTTTGGAACAAAAGCGCAGCCGAATCTGCCTGTCCGCTCGGCGTTTGAAGTGGCACATCTGGCTAATCCCGGGTGGCTGATCGAGATCGAGGTCACGGCCGTACGGACCACGCATCCCTGAGACAAAAACAGGCTGCGCGGAGCGTGCAGGTGTTTGATCTGGCTCACTTCGACATGCCGTAACGGATGGTATAGACGCTATGCGTCCGTGTTCTCGCCGCCCTGCGGAATCAGGGAGTGGGGACGCCTGGAGGAAGCATGAGCAGGGACACGATGGACCAGTCACTTCAAAGCGAACTGTCGGCACAGCCGGCCGGTATGTCACATGAGACGGTGGCCGGCCCGTCAGCATCGGATGCCGGGATGGCCGCGATGAAGCCGGGTGTGGATCTGCGGCGTGTCCATTGTGATCCGGATTTCTGGTATCCGGTTGCCTGGTCACGCGAGCTTAAAAAAGGCAAAACGATCGGCGTGCGCTACGCGGAGCATCCTGTTGCTCTGGTGCGTCCGGAAGACGGACCGGTTTTTGCGCTGGAGGACCGCTGCGCCCATCGTCAGGTGCCGCTGAGCAAGGGGCGTGTGTGCGGGCAGTCCGTTCAGTGCTGCTATCATGGCTGGGCTTACGGGCGTTCGGGCCGCTGCATTGATGTTCCGTATCTGGGCAAGGGGAAGCTGCCGAATGGTGTGCGGACCTATCCGGTTCTGGAACAGGACGGGCTGATTTTCATCTTCCCGGGCGATCCGGAAAAAGCGGCCACGACCCATCTGCCGGCGGTTCTCGCGCGGGTGGACGATCCGGGTTACAAGACCCGCTGTTTCGGTAAGGTTGTCGGGTGCCACTATAGTTTTATGCATGAGAACCTGATGGATATGAACCATCAGTTTATGCATATGAAACAGATGGGGCAGATGCGGCCGCGTTTTCTCGGGCAGAGACGTGAGCCGGGACTGGTTGAGGCGCGGTATTCCTTCGCGCGGACGGGCGGCAAGCAACCGCTTGGCGAGGCGCTGATTTTCGGTGAGCGGCGGGACGCGTCGGCGAAGTTCGCTGACCGCGATGTCATGACGATCCGGACGGTCTATCCTTATCAGACGCTGCATATTCAGACGGGCGATGCCGATCCGGTGATGGATCTGTGGATCGCCTACACGCCGCAGGATAAGGAGCAGCTGACCAACCGGACATTTGGTCTGCTCTCGGTGAAGCGTCCGGGGATTCCGGGTCTGCTCGATCTGGCCTGGCCGTTTCTCGTCGCGTTCACCGAGCGGATTTTCGCCGAGGACCGGGAGATCGTCGAGCTGGAGCAGCAGGCGTGGCGGGATCTTGGCGGCGACCATAATCTTGAGGTGTTTCCGGTTATCAACGCGTTGCGCAGTCTGCTGGCGGAATGCGGCGTGTCGCCGGAAAAACCGGTTGAACCGGACACTGCCGGGACACGGGGTGCGGGTGACGGTGCTTCGGTATCTGATATCGGGGCAGTTTCCGCTGCCGGTCGTGCCTGCGGTTCTGCTGCCGATGCGATTGCCGGCGCAGTTGGCGGTGCGGTTACTGGTGCGGCGGCGCCGGCTGGTGACACTCCGTCGCGCCCGGTCCGGACGGGTCGCAGAAAGCGGAAGACGCCTGTGAAATCCGAACAGAAAGTCTGATTACGTCTTGGCCGGTGATGATCCTGACAGCGTCCCGATGCCGGTTCTGAAGGCCGGGGCCTGGACTCTGCGTGGACTGTTACCGGAAGATGCGAATGCAATTCATCGGCAGGTGAATGACTGGAACGTCATCAGGATGCTGAGTCGCCTGCCTTTCCCCTATCCGCATGAACTGGCGGAGGAGTGGATTGCGAGCACGGTAAAGCAGGCTGAAGACGGTTCGGGCTATCATTTTGCGATTACGGATCAGGATGGCGCCCTTGCCGGCTGTGTCGGGCTGACTCTTGTGCCCGGCACCAGACGGGCCTCGCTGGGATACTGGCTCGGGCGGCGGCACTGGGGGCGTGGGATTGCGTCTCTTGCTGCTGACCGGATCTGCCGGTGGGCGCTTGCCAATCTGCCTCTCGACGCGCTGGAGGCGAAGGCGGCGCAGGATAACGCCGCGTCCTGCGCTGTGCTGCGCCGGGTCGGATTTCGGCAGACCGGCACGGGCACCCTGCCCTTCATGGCGCGTGGCGGCGAGATTCCGGTTTTTACGTTCGAGGCGGGGCGCGCCGATTTTGATTCGGTCCGCGAGGCCGCGGAGCAGGGTGGGTCCGCTGCCGGGGCGGCCGCCGTGATGCAGCCTGTCCCGCAGCCGGCTTCCGCTGCTGTGTCCGGGCGTCGGCTGATGCTGGTTGTTGCGGCGGCGCTGATCGATTCCGATGGGCGGGTTCTGCTTGCGCGCCGGCCGGAGGGGAAATCGCTTGCCGGGTTATGGGAGTTTCCGGGCGGGAAAATCGAGCCGGGCGAATCGCCTGAGGCGGCGCTCATCCGGGAACTTCACGAGGAGCTGGGCATTGACGTGACCAGGGCCTGTCTCGCGCCGTTCACCTTCGTCTCGCATGCTTATGAGAAATCCGATCTTCTCATGCCGTTATATCTCTGCCGGCGCTGGCATGGCACGCCGGAGGGACGTGAGGGGCAGGCTCTGGCGTGGGTCGCGGCGGGTGACCTGGAACGCTATCCGATGCCCCCGGCCGATCTGCCGCTGATCCCGTTTCTGCGCGATCTGCTGTAATCCGGGTCCGGACCTGACTGACTGGAGTGACTGACATGAATCCGACTTCCGCCCTTGTGGTGATTGGCAATGAAATCCTCTCGGGCCGGACGCAGGACGCCAATATCCGGTATCTTGCCGTTCATCTGGGCGAGATCGGGGCGCCGCTGAAGGAAGTGCGGATCATTCCCGATATTGTCGAAACGATCATCGCGACGGTCACGGAGATGAAGGCCCGGTACGATCAGGTCTTCACGACGGGCGGGATCGGGCCGACGCATGATGACATCACCAGCGCCTGTGTCGCTGAGGCGTTCGGGGTTCCGCTGGAGCTGCACGAGGAAACGGCGGCTCTGATGGAAAAGCATTATGGCACGGATCAGTTCAGCGCGGCGCGGCGGCGGATGGCCATGTTGCCGCGTGGCGCCACGCCGATCACGAACTCGAAGTCTGTGGCGCCGGGATTCACGATCGGCAATGTGCATGTGATGGCGGGGGTACCGTCGATCATGCAGGCGATGTTCGAGTCCGTGGCGCCTCTGCTCAAGCACGGGGCGAAAGTGGAGTCGCGGACATGGTACGCCCTTTCGCTTTATGAAAGCATGATCGCGGCGCCGCTGGAGGCTGTGCAGAAGCGCTGGCCGGCTCTCGATGTCGGGTCTTATCCGTTTCATCGCGATGACGGGCGACGGGGTCTTGCGCTCGTTGTGAAGGGGACGGATCTGAAAGATCTGGAGGCGGCGGCGGCGGCGGTGCGCGATCTGATCGCGGCGGCGGGCGCTGTGCCTGTCGAGGGCGAGCCGCCGCTCTGACGCGCGGGTAGCGAGGTTACGCGGAGCGGTTTTCTGAGGTTCCGGACAGTTTTCTGTCCGGCGGGACGCTGTGTGGCGCCCGCCGGAGCCGGGATCAGGAGAGTGCGCTGCGACCCATGGCGAGGAATTTCTCACGGCGCTGGGCGACGAGTGAGGTTGCGCCGACGGACAGCAGCGGCATGAGTTCCTCGGCGATGGCCTGACCGAGCAGTTCGATCATGGTTTTCGGATCGCGCTGCGCGCCGCCGACGGGTTCGTTGACGATACGGTCGATCAGGCCGAATTTCTTCAGGTCCTGAGCGGTGAGACGCAGGGCATCGGCGGCGGTGGAGGCCTGTTTCGGATCGCGCCAGAGGATGGAGGCGCAGGCTTCCGGCGAGATCACCGAGTAGATGGCGTTCTCGAGCATCAGGACACGGTCAGCGGAAGCCAGGGCCACGGCCCCACCGGAGCCGCCCTCTCCGATCACGGTCGCGATGAGCGGCACTGGCACGGACAGGCAGGTTTCGATGGAGCGGGCGATGGCTTCAGCCTGACCGCGGGCCTCGGCGTCGATTCCCGGCCAAGCGCCGGAGGTGTCGACGAAGGTGAGGATCGGCAGGCGGAACCGGCCGGCCATTTTCATCAGGCGAATGGCTTTGCGGTAGCCTTCCGGGCGGGCCATGCCGAAATTATGGGCGAGCCGTGTTTCGAGATCCGAGCCGCGCTCCGTGCCGATCACCATCACGGCCTGACCGTTGAAGCGGCCGACTCCGCCGATGATGGCTTTGTCGTCGCTGAACTGGCGGTCACCGGCCAGGGGGGTGAATTCGGTGATCAGGGCATTGATGTAATCGAGGGCGTGCGGGCGCTGGGCGTGGCGGGCGACCTGCACTTTCTGCCATGGGGTGAGTTTGGCGTAGAGCGCGCGAAGCTGCTTCTCCACCTTGTCCGACAGCTTTCCGATTTCATCGGAGATGCTGACCTCACCGGCCTGCCCGTCCTGGGAGGCCGCTGTATTCCGCAGATCGTCGATCCTGGTCTCAAGTTCGGCGACCGGCTTTTCGAAATCAAGAAACTGGCGCATGGGCGATGCCGATAGCACAGTCATGGCCAAATCCAAGCACTGCCGGGCGTCAGGTTACAGATTCTTTTCATCCGTGGCGGCTGACGGCTCCGGACCGGCGGTGTCCGCAGGCTGCCCGGAGGGAGACTGCCCGAGGGGATGATGGGCCTGCACGATCTCTCTGAGCCGGTCGGCCTGGACATGGGTGTAGATCTGGGTGGTCGAAATATCGGCGTGGCCAAGCAGGGTCTGCAGGGTGCGCAGATCGGCGCCGTGGGCGAGCATATGGGTGGCGAAGGAATGGCGCAGGACGTGGGGGGACAGGCGGTCGGGCGGTATCCCTGCCCTGCCCCCGAGTTCGGCGAGAATTTTGTCGAAGCCCTGGCGGGTCAGCGGTTTTGCGGGCGCGCGGCCTGAGAAGAGCCAGGGGCTGGCGCGGGCTTTGTCCTCGAGCAGCAGAGTCTGAACGGCGTCACGGGCGGGATCGGAGAGCGGCACGAGGCGCTCGCGGCCGCCTTTGCCGCGAATCAGCAGCATACGGGTGTTTTCACGAAAGGAGTCGCGACGCAGGGCGAGCATTTCGGAGATGCGAAGGCCGGTGGCGTAGAGCAGTTCCAGTGCGGCGCGGCCGAGGATCAGGCGGCGGCGTTCGGCGGGCGTTGCGCCGGCGGGCGGGGTGCCGGCTTCGATGAGGGCGACGACTTCGGATTCGGTGAGGAATTTCGGCAGGGCGCGCTGTGGTGTGGGCGCATCGAGTTGCGCGGCGGGGTTGTCGGCGCGGCGGGCGTCCCGGAGGAGAAAGAGATAATACTGCCGGATGCAGGAGATGCGGCGGGCGATGGTGCGGCGGGCGGCGCCGGACGTGCTCATCTCGCTGACCCAGGCGCGGAGGCCGTCCGCGCTGGCGGTGTCGAGGGACTCGCCCTGACGGAGCAGGCTCGCTTCGCAGTCGGCGAGGTCTGCCGTGTAGGCCGCCAGGGTGGCCGGGGCGGCGGCGCGTTCGGCCGCCAGCATTTCGAGAAAGGGTTCTGTGCCGGATTGGTGCAGGAATCCGTCTCCTCGCTGGATCTGGCGGTCGGGACCGGCGCCCGGGGCCGGCGTCAGTGTGCCGGGGTGGCGGGAGCCGGAGCGGGTTGCGCGGATGGCGGAGCTGCCGGGGGTGTGATTGCAGGCGCTGTGGAGGCCGGTGTTGCGGGGGCCGGGGCGGTTGCGGAGGCCGGGCCGGCGGGCAGTGGCGGCATGGTCGGGAGTGATGGGGCCGGAGCGGCGGCGGCGAACACGCTCTGCGGCAGATCCCTGTGCACCATCTGCTGTGCCGGCGGGGCCGACCCGGCGCCGAGCATGGCGATTCCTCCCAGAAGAACGACGGCAGCGACCGCTGCAACGATGATGACGATTCGGCGCATTACAGCCTCGATTCTCATTGAGCCGGGGTACATACTGGAGTCCCGCGGCCTCGCCCTGACGTGTGTTCGCTCGCTCTATGTTACGATGTGATCCATGTCACGCCCATACTCTGCTGAAAGGCCGGAATTTCCTCCGGCCGTCCCTGATCCCGACGCTGATTCCGCGACAGACGCGGTGTCTTCCGTGCGTGTTGCGGATGCTGTGCCATCCGGTGTCGCTCTGTCTTCTGCCGCGCCGTCTTCCGCGGACCCGTTTCCGCTCAATCTGGATGCGTTACGGACCAGCACCGGTTTTGGTCCGCTGGCGGGTCGCAGCATCGTTCTGATCGGCCTGATGGGCGCTGGTAAATCGACGATTGGCCGGAGGCTGGCGCAGAGGCTGGGTCTCGGATTTGTCGATGCGGATGCGGAGATCGAGCGGGCGGCGGGCTGTTCCATCAGCGATGTGTTCCGCATGTATGGCGAAGGGGCTTTTCGCGACGGGGAACGCCGCGTCATCAGGCGGCTGCTTGACGGGCCGTCGCGCGTTCTCGCCACGGGCGGCGGGGCCTTCATGAATGCGGAGACGCGGGCGGTGATCCGGGAGCGGGCGATTTCCGTCTGGCTGCGCTGTCCGCTGGATATTCTTGTGCGCCGGGTCGCGGGGCGCAGTCACCGGCCGCTTCTGAACAATTCGCGCCCGCGGGACGTGCTGGAGCGTCTTATCACCGAGCGGCATCCTGTTTATGCCGAAGCCGACATCATTGTACAATGTGGAGACGACAACGTGGATAATTCCACCACCCGCGTCATCGAGGCGCTTGCGCTGAACCACCGGCCACGGCGTCTGCCGGTCGCGCTGGACCGGGCGTTTTACGATGTGGTCATCGGGGCGGGGCTCATCGAACGGGCCGGGGCGCTGCTGGCCCCTGTGCTGCCGCAGAAGCGCGTCGTTGTCGTGACGGATGCGACGGTGGCCGAACTCTGGCTGCCGCCGCTGCTGGAGTCGCTGGGCGATTCCGGATTTCATGTCCGGACGGTTGTTGTGCCTCCTGGCGAGAAGTCAAAATCTCTTGAGGAGTTCGGGCGCGTCACGGATGCGATCCTGGAACAGGGCGTTGAGCGGCGGACGACGATTATCGCTCTGGGCGGGGGCATTGTCGGCGATCTGGCGGGTTTCGTTGCGGCTTCGACGTTACGGGGTCTTCCGTTCGTGCAGATCCCGACGACTCTTCTCTCGCAGGTCGATTCCTCCGTTGGCGGCAAGACGGGGATCAATACGCGCTGGGGCAAGAATCTGATTGGCGCGTTCCACCAGCCTGCGGCGGTTCTTGCTGATATCTCGACGCTTGCGACGCTTCCGGCGCGGGAAATCCGGGCAGGGTATGCGGAAATCATCAAGGCCGGTCTTATTGGCGATGAGAGATTTTTTGCGTGGTGCGAGATGCATGGCGCGACGGTGCTCTCGCAGGAGCCTGAGCCTCTGGCGGAGGCGGTTGAACGGGCGTGCGCGTTCAAGGCGGCGGTTGTTACGAAGGACGAATTTGAGCGGAGTTCCGAGGGCGGGCGGGCGCTGCTCAATCTGGGCCATACGTTCGGGCACGCTCTGGAAGCGGAGCTGGGATATGATGGCCGGCTTCTGCACGGGGAGGCGGTTTCGATCGGTCTCCGGCTGGCGTTCCTTCTCTCGGTCCGGCTCGGATACTGCCCTCAGGCCGATCTCGATCGTCTGACGCGGCATCTCGAGTCCACGGGCATGCCGGCCCGGATTTCCGATACGGGTGAGGCGTTCGCGGCGGACACACTGCTTCGCCACATGACCCGCGACAAGAAGATGCACGACGGAAAGCTGACTTTTATTCTTGTTCGTGGAATCGGGCGGGCTTTCACGTGTCGTGATGTGCCGGAGGCGGCTGTGAGGGCTGTCCTTATCGAAGAGGGATGTGCATCTGACGCGTTGCAGACCCCAGATAACGGAAGGCCGAAGTGACACACATCAATCCGGGTGCGTAAAGCCCGCAGTTAACGGCAGGAAACCGGCGCTGCCACTACTTTCGATCACTGTCTGAAACTTAGCCTCACACTTAGTTTTTTCAGGTAGCGAAATGAAGTGTTGCATATAAATCACTGTTATGGCCTCTAATGCCGGAAAGCATGCAGGCACGGGTTCCATTAGCGGAACCCCTCGCTTTATAGGGCTTTTAGACATCTTGCAGGGGCGGAAATGCCGATGGTAGGTGTCGGCCCCGACAGATGAAGAATGAGGACGAAAAAATGCGTCTCCGCACGGCGTTACTCGCAACAACACTGATGGCCGCGGCTCCGGTAGCCGCGTCTGCCACGACGATCACCGGTCCGTATGTTGATATTGGCGGTGGTTACGATCTGACCCAGAGCCAGCACGCACATTTCGCCGGTGATGCCGGTGGTTCGGGCGGTGGGTCTTCCACGTATCGTCACCATGACGGCTTTACGGGCTTCGGCTCCTTCGGCTGGGGTTTTGGCAACGGTCTGCGTGCCGAGGTTGAGGGCGTTTACAACTATTCCGAGATCAACCACGCCCGGAATGCGTCGCCGAATTCGACCAAGGGCAGCGATCAGTCCTATGGCGGTCTGGTCAACGTTCTGTATGACATCGATCTGAAGCAGTTCGGTCTCGATGTTCCTGTCACGCCGTTTGTCGGTGTTGGTGCCGGTTATCTCTGGCAGCATTACAACCCGACCACGACGATGTACCAGAACGGTGGCAGCACCCGTCTGGGCGGCACGAACGGTGGCTTTGCCTATCAGGGCATCGTCGGTGCGGCTTATGACATTCCGGACGTCCCCGGCCTGCAGATCACCACGGAATACCGTATGATCGGTCAGCCTGGCTCGTTCATGGACGGCGCTTACAGCGGAACGTCGATCACGGCTCCGGGCGGTCACCGCTCCACGGGTAACGTGAACTTCGATCACCGCTTCAACCACCAGTTCATCCTGGGTCTGCGTTACGCTTTCGACACGGCTCCGCCGCCGCCGCCGGTTGCTCCGGTTGCTCCGCCGCCGGTCGTGACGCCTGCCCGTACGTATCTGGTGTTCTTCGACTGGGATAAGTCGAACCTGACCGCACGCGCACGTCAGATCGTTGCTGAGGCCGCTCAGGCTTCCACGCACGTTCAGACGACCCGCATCGAGGTTAACGGTTACACCGATAACTCCTCGGCTCGTGGTGGCGCTGCCGGTGCGAAGTACAACATGGGTCTGTCGATCCGTCGCGCTGACAGCGTGAAGGCTGAGCTGGTTCGCGATGGCGTTCCTGCCAGTGCGATCGACATCCATGGTTATGGTGAGCAGCATCCGCTGGTTCCGACGGGTCCGAACACCCGCGAGCCGCAGAACCGCCGCGTCGAGATCATCCTGCACTGATCCCGAATTCGGAATCTTTCAGGATAATCAGGAAGAAGGGCGCCATTCCGGCGCCCTTTTTTCGTTCCAGACCTTACTGATCTGTCTTAACTTTCCGGAAGAGCCGCTCGTTTATTATGACCAGTGCCTCTCACACTCCTCTTTCTCCTGTGGACACATCTGCTGAGGATCGTTCGGAATCGTCATTCCGGCGCCTTCTCAAATTCGGGATTGTCGGGAGCGCCGGTTATCTGTGGGACACCGGAACGGTCTATGCGCTGCTGCCTGTTCTCGGGCTGGGTACGGCGACGCTTGTTGCTTACTTTGTCGCGGCAACGCTCAACTGGATGGCCAATCGTTTCTGGACGTTTGGCGATGTCGGCCGGCATGAGCATCCGGTTCTGCAGTGGCTTCGGTTTCTGACGGCGAACAGTCTCGGTTTTTTTCTGAATCGCGGCACTGTGTATGCTCTGTTTTATTTTGAGCCGTTCTGCCGGGAGTATCCGTTTATCGCGCTGGCCGCCGGGTCCTTTGCCGGCATGTTTGCGAATTTTGCGCTGAGCAAGCGTCTTGTTTTCCGTGAGCGTCCCCCGAATTCCGCGCTCGATCTGGCGGAAATCGCGACGGGTGTGGTCAGTGCCGAACTTCCGGACGCGGAAGAGAGCGGCCCGGCAGGTTCCGATGCGAGGTCCTGACCTCTCTTTCAGGGGCCTTCCGACTGCGCTACAGTTTTTTCCCGATCAACGTCTTTTCTTTCCGGTTGCCTGACATCCCAGACGGGCCACGCGACCACTATCAGGACCGTTCCCCTTACCATGCCATCAACAAACGAAATTCGCGCTGCTTTCCTCGATTACTTCGCGTCTCATGGTCATCAGATCGTGCCGTCTTCATCGCTGGTGCCGCGGAACGATCCGACGCTGCTCTTTACCAATGCGGGCATGGTGCAGTTCAAGAACGTGTTTACCGGACAGGAGACGCGTCCTTATTCGCGCGCAACGACGGCGCAGAAAGTGGTGCGGGCCGGCGGCAAGCATAACGATCTCGACAATGTCGGGTATACGGCGCGCCATCATACGTTCTTCGAAATGATGGGGAATTTCTCTTTCGGCGACTACTTCAAGCCGCTGGCGATCGAGCTGGCGTGGAATCTGGTCACGAAGGATTTCGGTCTTCCGAAAGAGAAGCTGCTGGTCACGGTTTTTGCCGAGGATGAGGATGCGGCGTCGCTGTGGAAGCAGATTGCCGGTCTGAGCGATGACCGGATCATCCGCATTCCGACCTCCGACAATTTCTGGCGCATGGGCGATGTCGGGCCATGCGGTCCGTGTTCCGAGATTTTCTATGACCATGGACCGGATGTGCCGGGCGGGCCGCCGGGCTCACCGGATGAGGACGGGGACCGGTTTGTCGAGATCTGGAACCTGGTCTTCATGCAGTTCTTCGAAGACCCGCCGGGCGTGCGTTCTCCCCTGCCCCGCCCTTCGATCGACACCGGGCTCGGGCTGGAGCGTTTCGCGGCGATCATGCAGGGCAAGCGTGACAATTATGATACGGACACGTTCCGCGCGCTGATCGAGGCGTCGGCGGATGTGACGTCTCAGGCGCCGGACGGGCCGTTTAAGGCCAGCCATCGGATTGTTGCCGATCATCTTCGTTCCACGGCGTTTCTGATTGCCGACGGGGTGCTGCCGTCGAAAGACGGGCGTGGCTATGTGCTGCGGCGCATCATGCGCCGGGCGATGCGGCATCTGCACATGATGGGCACGACGCAGCCGGTTTTCTACAAACTGCTGCCGACGCTGATTCAGCAGATGGGCGCGGCCTATCCGGAGCTGGGGCAGGCTCAGGCGCTGATTCAGGAGACGATGCGCGGCGAGGAAGAGCGGTTCAAGGCGATGCTCGGACGCGGTCTTTCGCTGCTGGCTGACGAGACGGCGCAGCTTCCGGCGGGCGGTTCCCTGCCGGGAGATGTGGCGTTTAAGCTTTATGATACGTTCGGGTTCCCGCTCGATCTGACGCAGGATGCGCTGCGCGGCAGCGGGCATACGGTCGATGTCACGGGGTTCGAGGCATCGATGAAGGAGCAGCGGGAGCGCGCCCGGGCGGCCTGGACCGGTTCGGGCGATGCGGCGGTTGAGACCGTGTGGTTCGAGGCGCGGGACCGGTTCGGGGCGACGGAATTTCTGGGCTACAGCACCGAGGATGCGGAGGCTGAGGTTCAGTTCATTGTTGCGGACAATGCCAGCGTGACGGAAGCCGGTGTCGGCACGGAAGTGGCGGTTCTGCTGAATCAGACGCCGTTTTATGGTGAAAGCGGCGGTCAGGTCGGCGATACCGGCGAGATTACGGCGCCGGGTGTGCGGATCGCGGTATCTGACACGCAGAAGAAGCTGGGCGATCTGCTGGTGCATTACGGCACGGTGACCGAAGGTACGCTGAAGGTCGGTCAGGCTGTGCGGGCGGTGGTCGATCATAAGCGCCGGACGGCGATCCGGGCGCATCATTCGGCGACGCATCTGCTGCATGAGGCGCTTCGTCGCCGGCTGGGCGAGCATGTGACGCAGAAGGGCAGTCTGAACGCGCCGGACCGGCTGCGTTTCGACGTGAGCCAGCCGCGTCCGATCACCCGTGAGGAGCTGGACGAGATCGAGGCCGAGGTGAACGCGCGTATTCGGGCGAATACGCCGGTGACGACGCGGATCATGACGCCGGAGGATGCGTCGGCTGAAGGCGCGATGGCGCTGTTCGGCGAGAAATACGGCGACGAGGTGCGGGTCGTTTCCATGGGTGGCACGGACGAGGCCGGCAACAAGCCGGGCTGGTCGGTGGAGCTTTGTGGCGGCACGCATGTCGGCCGGACAGGCGATATCGGGCTGTTCCGGATTGCGTCGGAGAGCGGTGTTTCGGCCGGGGTGCGGCGTATCGAGGCCGTGGCTGGCGAGGCAGCCGAGGCGGTTGCGATCGCTAATGAGCAGCGGCTGGTTCAGATGGCGGCGATGATGAAGGTCACGGTTGCCGAGGCGCCGGAGCGTCTGGCGACGCTGCTGGATGAGCGGCGGGTGATGGAGAAGCGGATTTCCGATCTTCAGCGAAAGCTGGCGATGAGCGGGACTGCTGAGAAAACGGCTGTTGAGACCATTGCCGGGGTGCCGTTCTCCGGGCGGAATGTCGGGGATACGGCGCCGCGTGAGCTGAAGGGGCTGGCGGAGACGATCGGTAAGCAGATTGGCGCCGGGGTTGTTGCGCTGGTGTCCACGGCTGAGGGTAAGGCCAGCGTGGTGGTGTCGGTGAATCCGGAACTGCCTGAGGCGCTGGATGCGGTGACACTCGTGCGGGCGGCCAGTGCGGCTCTTGGCGGCAAGGGCGGCGGCGGACGCCGGGATATGGCGCAGGCGGGCGGTCCGGATGTTGGGGCGGCGGATGCGGCGCTGAATGCGGTGCGTGCGGGGATTGAGGCGGCGGTTCAGGGGTAGGTTCTCTGAACACTTGCGGGAGTTTTCTCTCGGCAGCTTTTCCGGGGCTCTGCCCCGGCCCCCGCAAAGGGACGCGGTCCCTTTGATCCCGGTTTGATTTGAATAAAATTGGTGTCCAGAGGTCTGCGACCTCTGGCGGGTTTCAGGGCAGAGCCCTGAGATCTGTTTTCAGGCTCTGCCCGAACCCGGCAGGGACCGCAGACCCCTGCACCCCGGTTAAATTCTGAAATTCAGGTTGTCAGCAATGTCTGGGCAAGGCGGTTATGGGTCTCGATCAGGCGGTGTTCATCCGTACTCAGCAATTCGCCGTTTCTGACGACGATGCGGCCGTTCACCATGGTCAGTGCGGCGCGGCCGGGGGTGCAGAATACGAGGGCGGCGACCGGGTCGGACTGTGCGCCGGTATGGTCGAGGCCGCTGACATCGAAGGCGACGAGGTCGGCGGCCATATCGGGCGCGATGGTGCCGATATCGTCGCGGCCCAGTGTGGCCGCGCCGCCACGGGTGGCAAGCGCCAGGGTTTCCCGTGCGGTCATGAAGCGGCGGGCTTCCGGATCGGGCTCGAAAGATGTGCGGACGCGGGCCAGGAGCATGGCCTGGCGGGCTTCGGCGAGCATGTGGCTGCTGTCGTTCGAGGCTGAGCCGTCCACGCCGAGACCGACGCGGATGCCGGCGGACTGCATGGACTGAACGGGCGCGATACCGGAGCCGAGGCGCATGTTCGAGCAGGGACAATGGGCGACGCCGGTGCAGGTGGCGCCGAAGCGGGTGATCCCGTTCGGATCGAGTTTAACACAGTGGGCGTGCCAGACATCCGGGCCGACCCAGCCGAGATCTTCGGCGTATTCGGCCGGGGTGCGGCCGAAGACTTCGCGGCTGTAATCCACGTCACTGTCGTTTTCGGCGAGATGAGTGTGCAGGGTGGTGCCGGTGGCGCGCGCGAGATTTGCGGCTTCCCGCATCAGGTCCGTGCTGACGGAGAACGGCGAGCAGGGCGCGACGACGACGCGACGCAACGCATAGCGGGACGGGTCGTGCCAGCGTTCGATCTGCCGCTGCGTGTCGCGGAGGATGGCGGCTTCGTCCTCAACGAGGCTGTCGGGAGGCAGGCCGCCTTTGCTCTCGCCGACGCTCATCGCGCCGCGGGCGGCATGGAATCGCATGCCCATGGCGTCGGCCGCTTCGATCTGGTCGTCGAGCGTGGCACCGTTCGGGAAGAGATAGAGATGGTCGCTGGTCGTGGTACAGCCGGACAGGAGAAGCTCGGCCATGGCGGTGCGGGTCGAGACGCGGATCATTTCCGGCGTGAGGCGCGACCAGATCGGGTAGAGCGCCTGCAGCCAGCCGAAGAGCGAGGCGTCCTGGGCTGCCGGGATGACGCGGGTCAGCGTCTGGAACATGTGATGGTGGGTGTTGACGAGGCCGGGGAGGAGGACGTGGCCGGAGAGGTCGATGGTCTCATCGGCGGGGCCGGGGTCGTCCTCCCTGCCCCCGACGGCTTCGATGCGGTTGCCGCTGACGCGGACCCATCCGCCGGGAAATTCCTGGCGGGCGTTGTCTATTGTGACGATATGAGCGTTTCTGAGCAGAGTCGTTCCTGGCGTCATGTCTTGCTCACCTCGCAGATGGACCCGCCTGTCTCACAGGCGGCGGTGACGGTGTGGCCGCCCTGGATGACGACCATACTGCATCTGACGGCTCAGGAAACGGCGGATCAGTGCGGCACGACCAGAGGTTTCGCCACGACGAGGGATGTTCCGCGACCATAGGTCGCGGAGGATGTCGTTGCGGAGCCGGCCGGAGCGGCGGGTGCTGCGGGGAAAACGGGTGTCAGCAGCGACTGCGTGAAGTAGAGCACGCCGTTCGACTGTGGAACGCCGGTCACCCAGAGCCTGTTGACCGCGCCGGCGCCGTTGCTGAGGACGAGCTGGCCGGAGGCGTCGGGCGAGACTGTCAGGATCGCGCCGGAGATTGTGTGCAGGCCGATCGCGTGGGTCGGCTGGCGGGCGATGGCGGCTTTCAGGGTTGCGAGCGACCATTTTCCGCGCACGATGGTGTAGCCGAGCAGGGATTTCAGATCCGGCGTGCTGACCGGCGGGGGCGCGCCGCCGGCGAACCGGGCTTCGTAATGCTGGAGCGGGCCGTTCGGGATGGCGAAGACGGTGAACGGGCCATTCTGCTGCAGGAGACTGAACAGCCCGACGGACTGCAGGGCGCGCGTGTAATTCGCGAGTTCGATGGCCGAGAGCAGCGATTCCGAGATCGGCCGGTCACAGTAAATCGGCGTTTCGGGGTCCGGATACGCGATCGCGCTGTCGGGGGCTTCCTTTGCGTCCCTTGGCACATAATTGCGGGTGCCGGAGACGGTCGGGGCCATGAACGAGCATACGCTGCCGACCTGTTTATAGGCATCCTGCCGCGCCGTGCTCTGGCAGCCGCCGAGCGACAGAGCCACCAGTCCCGCGGCTCCAGCCATACCGTATCGCCCTGCCAAACCTGGCCGCATCCCAGTCTCCCATCCCGAGTTTCATGGTCCGCACCAGACAGCAGGCGAACCGCGCAGACAAATCTATGCTGCCCGGGTTTCGCATCTGTAAACCGGCAGGCTGTCCCCCGCCGCTTATCGGCTCTTTCCCGCTGTCACAAGCCCTGGCCCTTGTCCTGCCCCTTTTGAGGCGGGGTTCCGGGGACGGGTTTCAGGTGGAGCAGTCTGGCACGGCGCCGGGAGTGGTCGTCGGGGTGATCACCGGCGGCGGCAACCGGCAGTGGACATCGGCTGTGGGCATCGGCGCCCGGTGTGCCGGCATCGCCCGGTGGCGTCGTCCGGAACCATCATTCAGAGCCATCGTCAGTGGACGATGGCTCTGGCGGCGGTCAGCAGCCGTCGCCGCGCATTGTCCAGCCGGTTACGACGCCGCCGGCGAGTTCGAAGGTCGTCTGGCAGACGGTGTTGTAGTAGCTGGCGGGGAAGCCGCCGCCCATTCCCCAGCCGCCGCCGTAACCACCCCAGCCACCGCCCCAGCCGCCCCAGCCGCCACCCCAGCCCGGTCCGCCGCCCCAGCCGCCCCATCCCCAGCCCATGCTGCCGGAGGTGTAGCTTGTCTGGTTATCGACATAGGCGAGGAAGATGTGACCGTTGGTCTGGAAGGTGCGCGTGGGGACGCCGTAGGCGCGGATGACGTCGACTTCCGTTTTGCCGACCAGGGCATCAAGCTGTTTGCGCTGCTCCGGCGTCGGGCCGGAACAGCCGGCGACGAGCAGGATGGCCAGCACGGGCCAGATACGCTTTGTGACCATGACGACGCCCTTATTTTCTGCGACAAATCTGCGATCCGGCGACCGGGCCATTCCGGAGCCGCAATTTTGTTCAAGGTTACGCGAATTTATCCAAGCCACAAGACGTCCCTCAGACGGGGCGCGCCGGTCGCCAGCATCACGAGACGATCGAAGCCCAGCGCGATGCCTGAGGTCGGTGGCATAGCCGGTAACGCGCGGAGAAAGTCTTCGTCTATCGGCCAGGATTTTCTCTGCGGGTAAAGCTTAGCCCTCGTCGCCCGGTCCTTTTCGAAGCGGGTCCGCTGCTCCTCGCTGTCGGTCAGTTCCTCGAAGGCGTTGGCGAGTTCGACGCCGCCGATATACAGCTCGAATCGCAGGGCGGTGCGCGGGTCGTCGGGGCAGGTGCGGGCCAGGGCGGCCTGGCTGGCGGGCCAGTGGGTGAGGAAGGTCGGGCGTTCACGGCCGATCGCGGGTTCGATGCGTTCGAGCAGGAGCCGGAAGAACAGGTCTTCCCAGGTTTCGCCGGTTCTCAGGGTGCAGCCGGCCTGGGCGGCGAGGGCTTCGGCGTTGTCGGCCGTGGCGAGGACGTCGGCACCGGCATGGCGCCGGAAGGCTTCGGCGACGGTCAGCCGCTCGAAGGGGGTGTGGATGGGGATGGTGTGGCCGTCGCGATGGATTTCGGGCGGCAGGAGGCACTGAACGTAGTGTTCCGTCTCATCGGCCAGGGAGGCGAGACCGGCGCCGGGATGGTACCATTCCAGCATGGTGAATTCGGGGGCATGCAATACGCTGCCCTCACCATTGCGCCAGACGCGGGCGAGCTGGAAGACCGGCAGGCCGGTGGCGGCGACGATCCGCTTCATGGCGAATTCGGGGCTGGTGTGGAGGAAGAGCGGTTCGCTGTCGCCTTCGGGGGAGACCCGCCCGGTTTCGAAGACGTGGAGATGGACTTCCTCGCCGGGCGTGGGGACGGCGCAGGGGGTCTCGACCTCGACATAGCCACGCGAGTCGAAGAAGGCGCGGGTTGCGGTCTGCATCAGGGCGCGGCGGCGCAGGAGCGGGAGACGTTCGGCGATGCGGGTCGGGTCGGCGGCGCGCGTCGTGGCTTCCGGTGTGTTCAGGTCCATTGTTCTGACGGGTCCCCTTCCCTGCCTGACGGTCTGTGGTTACCGGCCTTTGCCCCGGTCTTCGCCGGTGCCGGTGTAAGCGCCCGGTCTGTGCCCCGGCATACGCTTCGGGCGGGGCTGAGCGGAAATGCTGTTTGCTCCGGGGAGGCCGGGGCCGTTAGAACCGCCGCATGACGCTCCATGTTCCGACCGCTCCTGTTTCCGCTTCGCCGGCATCCGGCACTTCCGCGTCTTCGGCCCGTATGGGTGGAAGCACGCTTCGTTCGCCGCGGCAACTGGTCCGGGCCGGACTTATTCCGGAAACAATTCTGGATGATGTCGAACAGGTTGCGGCACGTTACGCGACCGCGATCCCGGACACATTTCTGTCGCTGATTGAGACGCCGGACGATCCGGTCGGGTTGCAGGTCATTCCACATCCGGATGAGCTGATTATGGCGCCCTCCGAGCGGGAAGATCCGATCGGAGACGATGCGCTGTCGCCGGTTCCGGGAATTGTGCACCGGTATGAGGACCGGGCGCTGCTGAAGCCTCTGCTGATCTGCCCGCTTTATTGCCGGTTCTGTTTCCGGCGCGAGCATGTCGGGCCGGACGGCGGCCTGCTGGACGAGGCGGCGCTGGAGACGGCGCTTGGCTGGTTGCGGACGCATGAGCAGATCCGGGAAGTGATTCTGACGGGAGGCGATCCGCTGATGCTGTCGGCGCGGCGGCTCGGTCATATCGTGCGCGCGCTGGACGACATTCCGCATGTGACGACGATCCGGATTCATTCGCGGGTGCCGCTGGCCGATCCGGGGCGGATTACGGATGAGCTGACCGGGGCGATGGAGACGGACAAGGCGATGTGGCTGGTGCTGCATGCCAATCATGAGCGGGAGTTTACGGAAGCGGGCCGGGTGGCGCTGCGGCGGATGCAGCGACGGGGGATTCCGCTGCTGGGGCAGTCGGTGCTGCTGCGCGGGGTAAATGACAGTGTGGAGGCGCTGGAGGGGCTGTTCCGGGCGATGGTGGAGAACAGGGTGAAGCCTTATTACCTGCATCAGCTCGATCCGGCGCCGGGGACGGCGCGGTTTCACGTGCCGGTCGAAGAGGGGCGCGCGCTGCTGCAGGGATTGCGGGGGCGTGTGACCGGGCTCGCCTGGCCGACTTACATTCTCGATATTCCGGGTGGCTTCGGGAAGGTGCCGCTGGGGCCGGATTATCTGGATACCGGCTCGGGCATGGTGAAGGACCCGTCGGGGCGGTGGCACGAGCTGCCGTGACTGTGGCGGATGGCGGATTTCAGGGACGTGTCAGGTTTTCACGCCGGTAAAATTGCCGGAGGACGCCGGGTGACGGCAGCAGAATCTTCGGCAGAGTGAGTTTCTGATACATGGCGGCATAGTGGCGTCTGTTCTGACGCGCGGGTCCGAGGATGTACTGCACCATCTCCCGTTTGATGCTGTCCCTCCCTTCCGCGAGAGCGCCGTGTCTGTTTTTCTCGAACAGGGTTCTGCGGAAGTAGCGGTACAGGCTGAGGGGCGTGGAGATATCCAGCAGGATCAGGCCGGTTGCGCGCTCCAGGCGCTGAGGCAGGCAGCGTGTATAGTTGCCTTCCATGACCCAGCGGTCGCCGGTGATGGCGGCGTCGTGCAGCGTGATGAATTCGCCGACCGGACGCTTTTCCCAGTCGGTGGCCGGCAGGTGGGATAACTGATCGAGATGGATGACGGGGAGATGGCGCGCATGACCGATCGCGACGGCGAGGGTGGACTTACCGCTGCCGGACGGCCCCATGATGCAGATGCGCTCTCCGAGATCGGTCAGGGTGGTCATGCGGGCCGAAGGTCTCTGATGCCGGGAGGGGCTGAATCCTGCAGAGGGGGGCGGATTCCTCAATCTCTTTACGGAGTCGGGGGAAGAGTTTGCAAGTAGCCACGTCTCAGGTCGTCACGTCTGAAAAATACGCGGCTTTTTCCGGGCTGTGCCCCGAACTCCGACAAAGGGATACGGTCCCTTTGATCCCGGTTTATTAAATCAAAAGAGGCGAAGAGGCCGTCGTGCGCAACACGCCTTCGCGTGACGCCGCCTTAACAGGCGCAGAGCAGAACCCTGCTCAGTCCTTACGCTTAACGGAATACATAAGCGCCAAAAAACAGACCGGTTCCGTTTCCGAACCGGTCTGTCTTACAGGGGGCGCCTGATGGCGTTACATCTGGGTGTTACCGTTCGCCGGCGGCGGAGCGGCGGGGGTTTGTCCGGCCGGCGGCGTGCTGCCCGGTTTCGGGGTCATGGTGCCGGGTTCGGTTGAGTGTTCGACGTCATAGGCCGTGGCTTTTTCGGACCAGGTTCCTTTTGCTCCCGGATGTTCCTGATCGTAGAGGGCGGCCTTGGCTTTGGCTTCCTTGCGGTATTTGTGGCGGACATACATGCCTGTTACGCAGCCACCGAGCGCGCCCAGCACACCGTGATGGGCGACGTGGCCGCCGACGGCGCCGGCGGCGCCGTATTTCACGCAGCCGCCTGGCTCCGCCTGAGCCACTGAGACCGAGCCTGCGGTCAGCATCACGGCCATGGTTGCGCTGAGCAGTTTTTTCATTGGGGCATCCTGTTTTATCGTGGTCGTCGTGGACCAGTTCGACATTATTCTGCCCGGAAACTGTGGCGAAAACCAGCCGGAGTCCCCATTCTGACCGTGCTGTAATAATTGTCATGAACAGGGTCTGGCCGGTGGTTCGGGCTTGACGCTCACGGTCATGTGCCGTCATGAGCCTGTCCGGATTATCGACTGACGAACACTTTTCCACCAGAGACCGTGCTCCCGGAGATTCTGCCCATGTCGCCCACCCGCCGCGCTCTTCTCGCAGCAGCTCTTCCTGTCGCGCTGGCACCTGCCCTGATCCGTCCGATGCTGGCGGCGGATGCACCGGCGGCGAATGACCCGCGCCTGGCGCCGCGCGCGCTCGGCAAGCCGGATGCGAAGGTGACGGTTGAGGAGTGGTTTTCGCTGACATGCCCGCACTGCGCGCAGTTTGCGATCAAAGTGCTTCCGGAAATCAGGACGAAGCTGATCGATACGGGCCGTATCCGCTATGTATTCTGCGATTATCCGCTGGACCGGGTTTCGCTGATGGCGGCGCAGGTCGCGCGGTCCCTGCCGGCTGAACGGTATGAGCCGTTCATCATGGCGCTGCTGTCCAATCAGGATCACTGGGCGTTTGTGCAGGACGGCTCCCAGGAGGAGCAGCTCCGGAAGATGGCGGCGCTGGCGGGCATGTCGGCTGACAGTTTCGATCGCGCGGTGAACGATACGCAGCTTCAGAACGCGATCATGAGCGGGGAAGACCGGGCTCAGACGCAGTACAACATTACCGGCACGCCGGCTTTCCGCTTCAACAACGATGTCTATCGCGACGGCGAGCTCACCTATGCCGAGTTCGAGAAGAAAGTGGTCGCCGCGGGCGGCTGATTTTTCCGAAGAATGTTCAGGACACCGGATCTTGCCGCGCGGTTCCCGGACCCGGATGACGCCGGCATGGCGTCGTTTCCGGCCGTGATTCCCTGTCTCATGTTTCGTGACGTCGTGTTTCATGACGTCGTGTTCGGCAGCGTCGTGCTGACGGGATTCCGGGACGCGGCATGACAGCCCGGTTTGTCCAGTTGCGGATCGCGGGCTTCAAGAGCTTCGCGGACCCTGTCACCGTCGATATTCTGCCCGGTCTGACGGGGATTGTCGGGCCGAATGGCTGCGGCAAGTCCAACGTGGTCGAGGGGCTGCGCTGGGCGATGGGCGAGACTTCGGCCCGGTCGCTGCGTGGCGGCGAGATGGACGATCTGATTTTCGCGGGCACGGCGAGCCGTGCGTCGCGCAATCTCGCGGAAGTCACGCTGACACTTGAAAATGCGAAGGGGCTCGGGCCGGGCGCGTTTGCCGAGCAGGATGATCTGCAGGTGACGCGGCGGGCGGAGCGTGGCGCGGGCAGTGATTACCGGCTGAACGGGCGGCCGGTCCGGGCACGTGATGTGCAGACGCTGTTTGCCGATCTGGCATCCGGAGCGCGGTCTTCGGCGATGGTCAGTCAGGGGCGCGTGGCGATGCTGGTGGGCGCCCGGCCGGAAGAGCGGCGGACCATTCTGGAGGAAGCGGCGGGGATTACCGGGCTTCATGCGCGGCGGCATGAGGCGGAACTGAAGCTGCGGGCGACCGAAACCAATCTGACGCGGGCGGAGGATCTGCGCACGCAGCTGGAATCGCGGCTGGAGGGGCTGGCGGGGCAGTCCACGCAGGCGTCGAAATATCGCGAGCTGTCGGCGAATCTGCGGGAGGCGGAGACCTCCCTGCTGGCGTTACTGCATGCGCGGGCGCGGCATCAGGTCGAGCGGGCGCAGCAGGCGACGATTGCGGCGCGAAAGGCACTGATCGCGGCTGAGGAAGCGGCGGAGACGGCGGTTCTGGCGGATTACGAGGCGGATAAGGCGCTGCCGCCGCTTCGGGAGGCGGCGGAGCAGGCGCGGACGGCGCTGGAACGGCGGCGGGTAGCGGCAGAAGGCGTGGCCCGTGAGGAGCAGCGTGCGGCGGAAGCGGCGGAAGCGGCGTCCGGACGGCTGCGGCAGTGCGAGGCGGACCGGGAAGCGGCGGCGTCACGGCTGAACGATGCCAGCGAGACTCTGGCGCGGCTTCAGGATGAAGCGCGGGAGGTTGCTGAGAAACAGGCGGCGCTGCCGGGCCTTCAGGCTGAGGCGGAAGCGGCGGTTGTGGCGGCTCAGGCGGCGGTGAACGAGGCGGCGCAGCTTCTGGAACAGCGCACGGCGGAAGCGACGGCGGCGAAAACGCGGGCGGAGCAGGCGCAGGCGGCTCTGGAGGCGGCGACGGCGCGGCATGAGCGGCTGGAGCAGGCGCGGGCGGCGCTTGAGGCCGAGATGGCGGCGCTGCGGGCCGATCTGCCGGATGAGGACACGCTGACGACGGCGGGAGACGCGGTGCGGGAGGCGGCTGAGACGCTGACGCGGTGTCGCGAGGCGGAGGATGCGGCGGTGCAGCGGCGGTCCGCGGCGCAGCTGGCGCTCTCGATCGCGCGGAACACGGCGGAATCGACACGGACGCGGCATGAGGACTGTCAGGCGGCGCTGACGGCGGCGAAAACGCGGCTGGCGGCGCTGACGCGGGATTGCGAGGCGCTGACGCGGCGTCGGGACGAGGCGCAGGGGCAGCTTGTTCCGGAAGAAAGGCGTGCGGTGCTGGCGACGGCGCTGACGGAGGCTGAGTCTGCTCACGCGCAGGCGGTGGCGGCGTTCGAGGCGGCGGAATCCGAACGGGCGGCGGCGGCGGCGGAATTGCTGGAGGCGCGGGCACGGGTTCAGGAAGACAGTTCGACGCGAGCGGCGGCGGCGGAAGCGGTTCGCAAGGCGCGTGAGGCTCTGAGCCGGGCGGAGAAAGAGGCGGCGACGCTGAGCCGGGAGCTGGAAGAGGCCGGGCGTCATGCGGTGCCGGATTCCGTGCTTGAGGAAGCGCAGGCGGCGCGGGCGGAGGAGGAGCGGAAACTTTCGGAAGCCGAGACGGCGCTGATTCGGGCGGAAGAGCAGCTGGCGGTCTGCACGGCGCAGGCTCGTGAGAAAGATGGTGCGCTTGGTGCGCTGCGGGCGGAGCTGACGCGGCTGCGGGCGCAGGTGGACGGGCTGGCTCAGGCGCTGGGGGAAGAACAGGACAATGACGGCGCGGTGGCCGCCTCCCCTGTGTCGGATGAGCTGCGTGTGCCGGACGGGCTGGAAGTGGCGCTGGCGGCGGCGCTGACTGATGGGCTGGACGCGCCGGAGGCGGCACAGGCTCCCGGAGCACCACGGGCGTGGATGGCGCTGCCGGCGACGGAGCAGATGTTGCCGGCCGGGGCGACGCCGCTGAGCACGCTGGTGGAGGCGCCTGCGGTGCTCGGCCGGGCGCTGTCTCAGGCGGGGCTGGTTGAGTCGGATGCTGCCGGAGCGGCGCTGGTTCCGGTGCTGCAACCCGGTCAGTGTCTGGTGACGCGGGAGGGCGCGCTATGGCGATGGGACGGGTATCGCGTCGAGGCCGGGCAGCCGAGTCCGGCGGCACAGCGACTGGCGCAGCGGCGGACGTTGCGGGAGAGTCAGGCGCGGCTTGATACGCTGGCGATGGAACTGCCTGCGGCTGAGCAGGTGGCGGCGGATGCGGCGCAGGCGCTGACGGCGGCGGCAGAAGCCGTACGGGTGGCGCGGTCCGGACGGGGTGGCATCGAGGCGGCGCTGGGAAAGGCGCGCTCGGTGGAGGCGGAGACATCGCGGCGTCATGCGGCGGCGCGGGCGCGGCTGGACGGGGTGCGGCCCCAGTATGAGCGGGCGGAGCAGGCGCTGATCGCGGCGAAGCAGGGGCTGGCTGACGCGGTGGCGGCGGAAGCGGCGTTACCAGATGCGGCGGCGCTGCGGGCGGCGCATGATGCGGCGAAGGCGCGGGAGCAGCAGACGACGCAGGCCGAGGCGGCCAGCCGCGAGACGCGGCGGCGGGCGGAGCAGGCCCTGGAACGGACGCGGCGCGAAAAGCAGGAAGCGGAGACGCGGCATGGCAATGTTGAGTCGCGTCTGGCGACATTGCTGCCCGATCTGGCGCGGCTGACGGAAGAATGTGAAGCGAGCCGGCAGGCTGTGCAGGCGGCGGAAGCGGCGCTGCGGGAAGCGTCCGATCCGGCGGCGGCGGGCAAGGCGCTGACGGACGCGGAAGCGGAAGCCGGTGCGGCGGAGGCCGGGGCGAAGGCAGCGCGGGCTGCTCTGGAGATGGCGGAGGCTGAGTCGTCGCGTCTCGGTACGGCGTTGCGGGCGATGCAGGAAAAGGCGCTGGAGCGGAAGACGCGGCTTTCGGCGCTGGAGCCGCGTGAAGCGACGTTGCGGGAGGAACTGGCGGAAGCGGCGGCGACTCTCGATGCGGCGCGGGCGGGAGCGGACTCCGTCGGCGACGGGACGGCGGAAGCCGGGCTGGAGGAGCTGCGGAGCCGGCTTGCCGGGCTGAGAGCGGATGAGCAGGCGGCGCGGGAGAGGCGGGCGGCGCTGCTGGCCGAAACCGGGACGCTGACGGCACGGGAGGCGTCTCTGCGGGCTTCGGTCGAGGAATGGACCGGGCGCGAGAGCGTGGCCAGGGCGCAGCTGGAGGAGGCGGCGCAGCGGCTGGCGGCGGTTTCGGCCGAGCATGAGACGGTGTCGGCACTGCCGGCGGAGGCGCAGCGGCTGCGCGAGACGAGTGCGACGGCGCTTGCGGAAGCTGAGGCGGCGTTTCTGGCCGGTGACTCGGCGCGGGAGGCGGCGGAGCTGCGGCTGCGGGAGGCGCAGGAGGCGCGGCGTCAGACGGAGAGCGATCTGGCGGCGGCGCGTGAAACTGTGCTGCGGAGCGAGGGGAAGAGCGAGCAGGCGCGGGCTATTCTCGATCAGTTGCTGGCGGAGACGCCGGAGCCGCCGCTGGCGCCGGTCGGGGATCTGACGGAGGCGGCGGAGACGGGTCTGCGGCGGAAGATCGGACGGCTGACGCGGGAGCGGGAAGAGCTTGGTCCGGTGAATCTGCGGGCTGATATCGAGGCGCAGGAGGCGGAGCAGCAGATTGAGACGATCCGGCGCGAGCACAATGAGCTGGAGACGGCTATTGCCCGTCTGCGGGGCTCGATCGGAGCGCTGAACAAGGAGGGGCGCGAGCGGCTGATGGCGGTGTTCACGCAGGTGGATCACCATTTTCAGTCGCTTTTTTCGAGAATGTTTGGCGGCGGCCGGGCGCATCTGGGGCTTGTCGGCAGCGATGATCCGTTGCAGGCTGGTCTGGAGATCTATGCGCAGCCGCCCGGCAAGAAGCTGGCGACATTGTCGCTTTTGTCGGGTGGCGAGCAGGCTCTGACAGCTCTTTCGTTGATTTTTGCGGTTTTCCGCTGTAACCCCGCCCCGATCTGCGTTCTTGACGAGGTTGACGCTCCCCTCGACGACGCCAATGTCGGTCGTTTCTGTTCCCTTCTGGGGGACATGGCCGGAGAAGCAGGAACACGTTTTCTCGTTGTGACCCATCATCAGTTAACCATGGCGCATATGGATCGCCTTTACGGCGTCACCATGCAGGAACGGGGCGTGAGCCGCGTTCTCTCTGTCGACCTTGAGCGGGCTTCTGAAATGGCCGGCGAACGGAAGAAGGAGGAGGCTCATGTCTGATTCAGCATCTGCCGGCCGCCGGGATTCCGGGGGAACGGACCGGAGTGGTCCGGAAAAGGTATCCGGAAAGCCGGTCCTGACACGGAAATGCCGGCGCAATGCGTTTATCGGCGTGGGAATCATCGTGCTGGCCGGAGGTGTGTTCGGCTGGCGGCAGAGCCAGTCTGACGCGCTGATGACGCGGATTCATCACGGGCTGGTCGTCTGCGCGACCGGTGCGGCGGCGGTGGCGACGCGGCCGCTTTCGCTGGCGACGGCCGCGCAGGCCGCGACGAGCACCACGGGCGTGACGCCGCCGGGAGCGGCGCCTGATCCGGCTGTCGCCAATGCGCCGTCGATGGTGGAGCTTGATGTCATGCAGGGGGCGGACGGTCAGCTGCTGGTTCGTGAGGGGGACAGGCCGCTCAGCGACGCGCTGATGGCGATGCGGCGCAACCGGGGGCTGGTCATGCTTTCCCTGCCCGATGCGACGGTGCAGAGTGTGGTGAAGGTGGTCCGTGCGACCGGGATGCGTCACCGCGTTATTCTGTCGGTGTCCGGCGAGACGGGAACGCGGGACGCGCTGAAGGCGGATCGCTCGATTATCGTGGCGATTCCGGTGACGTCGGTTCATGACGAGTATGTCGCGAGGCGCCTCGCGGGCGGTCATCGGTTTGCGGCGTATCTGCCGTCCGACGCCTCCCCTGCCCTTTTCGCGCAGGCTCATCATGACGCGGCCGCCGTGATCGCCGACAGTCCGCATCTGTCTTCCGATCCGGCGCGTCTTCAGGCGTTCCTGAATCAGCCGGTGGACATTGTGGTTACGGATAATCCGGACCGGTTCGTGAAGCTTCTCGACGGAGACTGACGGGCGGCCTCGTTTATGGCGGGGCGGAACGCTGGTCTGGTGGCGGGTGAGGCGGCTGCCGGGCTATGTTCGGGGCTTCGGGTTAAAGATTGACGGAAATCTGGCGATTGCCGGGAGATCCGGCCTGTTGATAATTCCTGTTCAGTAATCAGGTCCAGGAAGCGTGGTCGTTGCCGCGTCCGGCAGAGCTTTGCCGGGATATACCTCCCTCCCGCAATGTACTGGAGGATGCCTCTGGTCAGAGGCCGGACATCTGGTCTGGCTGTGGGGTTTATGGCGGGTCTTCGTTGCCGGCTCGGTGTCAGAGAGGTTGTTCTCCGAGCATCGCGCCGAGCTTCAGTGTCATGGCAACGTTGCGGGCGGTTCGTCGCACGCTTTCGCCGGATTCGGTGAGGATGTCCGCCAGCGTGCCGGGTCTCTGGACCGTCCCGAAGACGGCGTCGATGCCGGCCTCGCAGACTTTATCGACGCCGGCGCCGAGTGAGCCGGCGATGGCGATGACGGGCTTGCCGAGGCGTTTTGCGACGCGGGCGACGCCGACCGGTGTTTTGCCCCGGATGGTCTGGCCGTCCATCCGGCCTTCTCCGGTGATGACGAGGTCCGCGTCGGCGAGAATGGAGGCGAGGTCGAGGGCTTCCATGACGATATCGACGCCTGGCCGCATTTTTGCGTCCGTGAAGGCGAGGAGCGCGGCGCCGAGGCCGCCGGCGGCGCCTGCTCCGGGTATCGTGGCGATGTCTTTATCGAGAACGGCGCTGATACGGGCGGCGTAGCGGGCCAGGGCGGCGTCAAGAATGTCGATATGGGCGGGGGTGGCGCCTTTCTGCGGGCCGAAGACGGCGGAGGCGCCTTCCGGGCCGAGCAGGGGATTGTCCACGTCGCAGGCGACTTCCAGCGTCACATCCGCCAGACGGGGATCGAGATTCGTGATGTCGACCGTGGCGAGCCGGGCCAGGGGGGCGCCGCCGGGGCCGAGTTCCTGGCCGTCGGCGTCTTTCAGGGAGATGCCCAGGGCCTGGGCGAAGCCGGCGCCGCCGTCATTGGTGGCGCTGCCGCCCAGGCCGATGATGATATGACTGCAGCCGGCGTCGAGCGCGGCGAGGACGAGTTCACCGACGCCCCGCGTTGTGGCGCTGAGCGGGTCGCGCTGGTCTTCGGGCACGAGCGCCAGGCCGGATGCGGCGGCCATTTCGATGATGGCGCTCCGGCCGTCTCCGGTGATGCCGAAGAACGCCTCGACGGCTGTGTTCCGCGGGCCGGTGACGGTGCGGTTCACGACATGGCCACCGGTTCCGGTCACGATGGCCTCGACGGTGCCTTCGCCGCCGTCCGCGGCGGGGAGTCTGATGTAATCCGCATCGGGGAAAACGGCGCTGAAGCCGGCTCCGATTTCGTCCGCGACCTGCAGGGCGGAGAGACTTTCCTTGAAGGAATCACAGACGATCGCGATTTTCATGAAAATCCTCCGTTGGGGGCGGTGCGGGTCATAGGGCGGCTCCGGGTTTCGGGCTGCACAATACGATGGCGATTCCGCCGGCCATGACAGCGGCGAGCAGAATCAGGGCGTAATCGGTACTGCCTGTGGCCTGCCTGATCCATCCGACGATCCAGGGGCTGACGAATCCGGCAATCTGGCCGGTTGAATTGATCAGGGCGAGGCCGCCGGCGGCGGCTTCGGCACCGAGGAATGACGAGGCCAGGGGCCAGAACATCGCGAGTCCGGTCAGAGCGCCGGAGGCGCCGAGCGACAGGCCGAGCAGGGCGAGCGAAGGATGCTGGCCGATCGTTCCGTTCAGGGATGCCATGACCAGTCCCGTGGCGGCGAGCAGCATCGGACCGGCGAGGTGCCAGCGCCGCTCTCCGGTGCGGTCCGCGGAACGTCCGGTGGCGAGCATCACGAGGGCGGCGATGAGATAGGGGATGGCGCTGAGCCAGCCTATGGCCTGCATGTCGGAGCCGAAACTGGCCTGGACGATGGTCGGCAGCCAGAAACTGATCGCGTAGACTCCGCTCTGCACGCAGAAATAGACGAAGCCCATGGCCCAGATCCACGGGCTTCGCAGCGCCTGGCCGAAAGTCCCGGCTTTTCCGGGCTGTGTGTTCCGGCTGTCTTCGGCGAGCGCCGCCTGCATCGCGGCACGCTCCGGGGCGTTCAGCCAGGGAGCCCCTGCGACATCTTCGCTGAGCAGAAAGATCACGGCGAGGCCAAGGAGGATGGTGGGGATGCCCTGTAGCAGGAACAGCCATTGCCAGGCGGCGAGACCGCTCTGTGTGTGTCCGCCCTGAGCCGCGAAAGAGGACATGATCCAGCCGGAGAGCGGGCCGCCGATGACACCGGAGAGTGGAATGGCGACCATGAAGAGGGCCATGACGCGGCCGCGCTGGCGGGAGGGGAACCAGCGGGTCAGATAGAGCACGAGACCGGGGAAGAAACCGGCCTCGGCGGCTCCGGTCAGGAAGCGCAGGACATAGAATTCGCCGGCGTTGTGCACGAAGGCGAGGCCGGCGGACAGCGCGCCCCATGTCACCATGATGGTGGCGATCCAGCGACGGGCGCCGAATTTTTCGAGCATCAGATTGCCGGGAACGCCGCAGGCGACGTAGCCGAGAAAGAAAATACCGGCTGCGAATCCGTATTGCCGGTCATTCAGGCCGAGCGCGTCGGCCATCTGCAGCTTTGCGAAGCCGACATTGACCCGGTCGAGATAGTTGAACAGGTAGCAGCTGAAGATGAACGGCACGATCCGGAAGACGGCCCGCCGGAAAAGGATGTCGGTCTGCTCCGCCGGGCGGTCACCCGGTGCGCTGGCACTGATGGCGGCGGCACTGGCGGCGACGCTGCTGGCACTTACGGCACTGGCAGCACTCCCGGTCTCTGACATGGGTTGGTATCCAACTCTTCTTTTGTCAGGAACTCTCTCATTCCGCTGGCGGGATCGCAACCTCACAAATCATTATTATGCGTTCTTCGCATGAACGTGTCCGGGCGTGTGCCGGATACGAAGCGCCAGGTCCTGATTACGGGCGGGCTGAACGAAAACAGGACCCGAAGGTCCTGTTCTGTGCGGTCTGTTCCGCGAAGCAGCATATGGACTGCCGGAGTCAGATCGTCTGGTCTTCTGATCCGGGACTGTGATCCGGATGGCGGTCTCAGCCCGGCATCATGGTGCCGGTTTCGACGAAGCGCTCGTGCCAGGAGAGCGCTTCTTTCAGCAGATGCGGCGTATGCTTGCCCCAGGAATCGCGTTTCGCGCGGGTCAGGTAATCTTCGAGCATCGGCTTGTAGGTCGGGTGTGCGCAGTTTTTGATGACCTGTTCGGCACGCTGCACCGGACCGAGACCGCGCATGTCGGCGAGGCCGCATTCCGTGACGATGATCTGGCTGTCCTGCATAATGTGATCGACATGCGCCGCCATCGGGACGATGGCGGAGATCTTGCCGTCTTTCGCGGTCGAGGTGGACAGGAAGATCGACAGGTAGGAGTTGCGGGCGAAATCGCCGGAACCGCCGATGCCGTTCATCATTTTCGTGCCCATGACACGGGTGGAGTTCACATTGCCGTAGATGTCGGCTTCGAGCATGCCGTTCATGGCGATACAGCCGAGGCGGCGGATGACTTCGGCGTTGTTGCTGATGTCCTGCTGGCGGAGGATGATCTTCTCGCGGAAGAAGGACATGCGCCGGTTGATTTCCTCGACGGCGTCCGGGCTGAGCGAGAAGGAGGTCGCGGACGCGATCTTCATGCGCCCGGTGTCGAGCATTTTCAGCATGCCGTCCTGAATGACTTCCGAGTAGCCCATCAGGTTTTCGAACGGGCCTTCGTTCAGGCCTTCCAGCACGGCGTTGGCGACGTTGCCGACGCCGGACTGCAGCGGCAGGAGGTTTGGCGGCAGGCGGCCTTTTTTGACTTCGTGCTCAAGGAATTCGAGCAGATGGCCGGCGATGGCTTTCGCGTGTGCGTCGGGCGCCGCGAACGGGGCGTTGCGGTCCGGGTCGTCGGTGCGGATGATGGCGGCGATTTTGGCCGGATCGACGCGGAGGAAGTTCTCTCCGATGCGGTCATCGGCGTTGCGGATCGGAATGATGTCGCGCGAGGGAACGCCGCTGACATTGCCGCGCCAGACGTCATGCATGCCTTCCAGGCCTTCGGGCTGCCAGGAATTGACTTCGATGATCACGCGTTTGGCGAGATCCATGAAGGTCTGGGAGTTGCCGACCGAGGAGCTGGGGATGATGCCGCCGTCTTCGGTGATGGCGGTGGCTTCGACGATGGCGAAGTCGAACTCGCCGTAATTGCCCTGGACGGAGCGCGGGGCGACCTGGCCGAGATGGGTGTCGAAATACTCGGTCTCGCCAGAGTTGATGTTGTTACGCATCGCGGCGTCGGTATTGAACGGCGAGCGGAACGAGACGCCGTGGACCTTGGCGAGCGCGCCGTCCATCTGCGGGCCGGTGGAGGCGCCGGTGACGAGGCGGACCTTGAATTCCTCACCTTTTGCGTGGGCGGCGCTGATGCGCTCGGCCAGCGCCATCGGGACGGCTTTCGGGTAGGCTGCTCCGGTGAAGCCGCTGGTTCCGAGCGTGTCCCCGTTGCCGATGAGCTCGGCGGCGGCGGTGGCCGGCATTTCCTTAGCGCGCAACGCCTGGTTGCGGATGCGATCAGTCATGAAAAACGGTCCTGTCCAACATCGTGTTTCCCGTCGCCATCCGGTCCGCGGGGGCAGCCTGATGCTGCCGGCGGCTTGCGGTGGCGTGATCCGGCGGAGCCCCGGTGTCATGATTTCCGTTATGCGGAACCATGTCGCCGTGCCGTTCGGCCGTCGCGATCTTTGCCCGCACATCTACGCGCAAATTCCGTCTCAAGGCGCGTCACATGGTTGTGCACAGGCGCAAATGACGGAGGTTTCTGATCGAAATCCCGTGAACAGGGGGGGACCAAAGGGGTACGATGCACGCTATAGTACAGGAAATAAGTGCTGTCTGCCCTCGCTCATCTGAGAAGACGGCCCATATAACAGTGTGAAGACGTGGTGAGCGTGCAATGTACGATGAAACAGACTTCCGCCGCAGGGTTGCTGGTCGCCGCATTCGCGTTGTGGGCGATGTTCATGGAGATCTTGAGGCATTCCGGCATGCGGCGGCGACGGATCGTTTCATTGTGCAGCTTGGCGATCTTGTCGATTACGGGCCGGACAGCGCGGGTGCGCTGCGACTGATGGCGTCGATCCTCGATGAGGACCGGGGGCTGTTTCTGCTGGGCAATCATGACCGCAAGCTCGGGCGTGCCCTGATGGGCCGCAAGCTGCGCCGGGACGCGCCGCTTGAGGCCACGATCGGGCAGCTGATCGAGCCGGAAAATTCCGATGTTCTGGAGCGGGCGCTGCCGATGTTTCAGGAGGCGCCGACGTGGCTGAAGCTGGGCCGGCGTATTTTCGTCCATGCCGCTTTTCACACCGGAATGCTGGCGGAGCCGTGTCATCCCGGTCTTGGCAGCGTCTCTCATCTTCTGTCCCGGGCTCTGTTCGGCGAGGTGACGGGAGCGACCCAGCCTGACGGGTACCCGGAGCGGCGTCTCAACTGGGTGGATCATATCCCTGCCGGGCATACTGTTTATTGCGGGCATGACCGGCGCTCGACGGACGGACGGCCCTGGGTCCGGCATGGGCGGTCGGGCGGGACGGCGGTGTTTGTCGATACCGGCGCGGGCAAGGGCGGCCATCTGGCATGGATCGATCTGCCGGAGGAGCTTGCGGACGTTCCGGATTATCCGGCTCAGCCGACATCGGACTGGCCGACGCCTTCCCCCGCTCTGTCCTGATTCCGGTTGCGGGCGTGTGGCCGCCGATGGAGATCAGGACAGAGCGGGTCCGGCGGCTCCGCGTCCGGGCGTTTTGACACTGATGTTCACGACGTGGTGAATGGGTGTTCCCTGACTTCGCGGGGCAGAATGAGCACGCGATGATACGCAGTCGGGAGCACAGAACGGGATGGAGTGGCGTGACGGCTGATTCGCATGAAGAAACGCAGATAATGGCTGCCGGGGGCGGTGATCCCGTCGCGGAGCTTTCTGCGTTGCGGCAGAGCATCGACAATATTGATATGGCGCTGGTTGCGATGCTGGCGGAGCGGTTTCGCTGCACCAAGGCTGTCGGTGAGCTGAAGGCCCGTTATAAGATGCCGCCGGCTGATCCGGACAGGGAAGCGCGCCAGATCGCGCGGCTGCGTGAGCTGGCGAGGAATGCCAGGCTCGATCCTGATTTTGCCGAGAAGTTTCTGAATTTCATTATTCGCGAGGTCATCCGTCATCATGAGGCCATTGCCCGTGATGACGCAGCCCATGCTGATGTGGCCCGTGAGAGTGCTGTTGTGGAAGCCCGGCCTTGAAGCCTGTCGCGCATCGTCTGCTGCTGCTGCGTCATGCCGAGGCTCAGCCGGCGCCGGCCGGCGATCTGAGCACAACGGCCGATCTTGCCCGTCCGCTGACCGATGAGGGGCACCGGCTGGCGCGGCAGCGGGGCGAGATGATGCGGAGAGCCGGCATTGTTCCGGATCTGGTTTTATGCAGTCCGGCCCTGCGGACGCGGCAGACCTACGCCGGTCTGCTGCCGTTCGGGCAGAATGCGCGGCCTGAGATCCGGATTGAGCCCACGCTTTATCTGGCGGCGCCGGATGAACTTCTGGCGCGTCTGCGGGTGACGCCGGACGTGCTGCATACGGTTCTTCTGGTGGGTCATAATCCCGGTCTTCCGGCCCTTGCGCGGTATCTGAACGGTGTGGAGACGGCGCTCGAATCGGATTTCGGGCTGGGGACGCTGGCGTCGTTTCGTGTCGAGGTCGAGAAGCAGGAATCGATTGCGCTCGCGTGGAAGGGGCTCGGACCGAAAACAGCCTGGCTTGAGTCGTTCTCGCAAAATTGAGCCGAAAATCGCTCTGATCGGGTCGCCTCTCAACAAGGTGACGGGTTTGGGGGCCTTCAACGGCTTTCGGATTAACGCCCGATCAGAGACAAACGTCGGTGACGCCACCGTCGCAGGACGCGTGGTCAGATTGTTGCAGGAGTAACGCCATGAGCGGGTCGCAGACAGCAGTGACGGGGAAATCCGCCAGCATCAAACTTGGGGACGGTTCGGCTGAGCTTCCGGTTCTCAGAGGAACGCTTGGTCCCGACGTTGTGGATATTCGTCGTATAACAGCCGATCTGGGCATTTTTACGTTCGATCCGGGTTACGGCGAGACGGCGTCGTGCGAGAGCAAAATTACTTTTATTGATGGCGATAAGGGTGTGCTGCTGCACCGCGGGTATCCGATCGAGCAGCTGGCGGAGCAGGCGTCCTATCCGGAAGTCATCTATCTGCTGCTGAACGGCGAACTGCCCAACAAGACGCAGTATGAAGCGTTTGTCAGCACGCTGACCAACCACACGCTGCTGCATGAGCAGATCCGGAATTTCTTCAACGGCTATCGCCGTGACGCGCATCCGATGGCCATTCTGTGCGGCACGGTTGGCGCGCTGTCTGCGTTTTATCCGGATGCCAACGACATTTCCCGTCAGGAAAGCCGTGATCTGTCGGCGATGCGGCTGATCGCGAAGATTCCGACGATCGCCGCCTGGGCGTATAAATACACGATCGGCGAGGCGTTCGTTTACCCGCGCAATGACCTGAACTACGCCGAGAATTTCCTCTCGATGATGTTCGCGCGTCCGTCCGAGCCGTACAAGGTCAACCCGGTTCTGGCGCGGGCGATGAATCGCATCCTGATCCTGCATGCGGATCATGAACAGAACGCTTCGACCTCGACGGTCCGTCTGGCCGGCTCGACGGGCGCCAATCCGTTTGCGTGTATCGCGGCGGGCATTGCGGCACTGTGGGGGCCTGCGCATGGCGGGGCGAACGAGGCCGTTCTGAAGATGCTGGCGAAGATCGGGTCCAAGGAGAATATTCCGGACTTCATTGCCAAGGTGAAGGACAAGAACAGCGGTGTGAAGCTGATGGGCTTCGGGCATCGTGTTTACAAGAACTTCGATCCGCGCGCGAAGATCATGCAGGCGACGTGTCACGAGGTTCTGAAAGAGCTGGGCATCAAGGACGATCCGCTGCTTGATCTGGCTGTCGAGCTTGAGAATATCGCGCTGAATGACGAATACTTTGTGAAGCGCAAGCTTTACCCGAATGTGGACTTCTATTCGGGCATCATTCTGAAGGCGATGGGCATTCCGACCAGCATGTTTACTGTGCTGTTCGCTGTTGCCCGGACCACGGGCTGGGTGAGCCAGTGGAAGGAAATGATCGAGGAGCCGGGTCAGCGCATCAGCCGTCCGCGTCAGCTCTATATGGGCTATGACAGGCGCGACATGGTTCCGCTCGATCGCCGCTCCTGATTTCTGACTGCCGGTAACTTTCTCCGGGCGGCTTTTGTGAAGCGGTCCGGAGAAAGGAGCGGAATCCCAGGTAAGCGCAACGTGGCGCGGATATGACAGTTCCCCTGCCCTGCTTATGTGACAGATTGTCCGGTGAGATGTCCGGATGGTTTGTGACACGAAATATATATTTTGCAGGCGGAAAACAGAACAGGGCTATGCCCTGCGCCCGGAAGGGGTCGCAGACCCCTTTACCCCCTTTATTTTAATAAGACGGGATTAAAGGGACTGCGTCCCTTTGTGGGGTTCGGGGCAAAGCCCTGAGAAGTCACTGCGCCTGTATATTTGCACAATATACAAACGCGTGAAAAAAAGGCCCCGGTTTTTCCGGGGCCGTTTTCTCGTTTGTCCGTTGCCGGCCTGTCAGGGACAGTCGCATCCGGAGGTCGGGCCGGGGTCTTTTTTGACGACGTGATGATCGATCCACTCGGAGACGAGTCTCCGTGCCTCGTTCACGGACGATTCCGGATGGTGAATCCGGTAAAGCGTTGTGCAGGCATTGAAGGCCGAGACATCATTTGTCCCGACAAGCTTCAGTTCCTGATAGGCCGTAACGACAGCCCGTTCGCAATTCCGCGCAATCCGACTGGTTTCGACCACAGCAGGTTGTCCTCAAAGTGATAATCATTTGCAACTTCGAAGAGTGTAGCGGGTGTGGGGCCATGCGCGCAAGAGGCGAGCCCTGTTCGCGGCGCTTATCTGTGCGTTTATCTGTTCACGTCCCGGACAGGAGATTTTACCGGAGGGATCGCTAAAGGCTGAACCGTGCTCTCAGCACTGTTGCGACACGGCTGGCTTCATCGAGGGGCTGACGTGGCCAGGGAGAAAAATCGCCTTCGAAGACTCTGGCGTAGCCATTGGCGATCAGGGCGCGCGCCAGCCGGTTGCCTGCGCCGAAACGGTCGGGAGGTTCCCCCAGAAACAGGGGAATATCGCTGGCAGCGGCCTCGGACAGCGTGACTGCGCGGCCGCCATAGACCACGATGGCGTCCGCGCAGCCGGTAAATCCCAGCGTCGGATTATCGTCGGGCTCGCCGTGTCGCCATACGAGCTTGTAGCAGGAGCCGAGCGCGCCGACGAATGTGTCCGCCACCTCTTCCGGCACGCCTTCGGCGACCGAAAGCAGCACGGAACCGCGATAATCGCGGACCGCGCTTCCAAGAATCCGGGCGGCCTCGTCGGCCGTGGCCGGGGTGAAGTGGCCTGCGGCGTCCAGCACCACGGCGATCCGTGGTTCCGGCAGGTGTTCCAGCCGTTCCATCCAGAGGCGGCGGGCGCGCCGGTAAAGTTCGGCCGATACGATCGTCAGGGGTCCGAGAACCGGGATGATGTGGGCGCTGCGCCGGTCGCTGTGGTGCATCAGCGAGAGGATCACGGCGTCGAACGGGCGGCCTCCTGTGAGAGTCGCCGAAAGACGGCCGGCGCTGCAATGCACGACCGGACTGCCGAAGCGCCTGCGCAGGGCGAGACCGGCAAATCCGGCGCCGGCGCCGGAGGTCAGGACAAGTCGCGGAGGTTTCCAGGCTGCTTCCGTGTTTGACAGGTCCCGCATGCGGCGGAAGGAGCAGCCGAACCGGCTTGCGAGCGCATGAGCGGGGCCGGCGTTTCCGGAGCGGCCCGATTCGATGACCCAGAGCGGGACATCGCAGGTTGTTTCCTGCACCATCATGACGGGAGAAGTCCGGAGCGTCTCCGGGCGGTTTCCGGAGCATGCAACATGCCGCGCGCCCGGGCGGGGCCGGCCGGCTCCGGTGCTGCGGAGAATGGATTTTCTGCCCGTGTGCAGCTATGCCACGACATCGCCGGTGAACGCGCGCGAGGAGAAAGGGACATGGGACGCATGATCGGACAGGAATCGGTTCTCGGCAATGATGCATCGGCATGGGACCGTGACGCGGCGCTCACGACCGCGCGGCTTCTGCTTGAAATCAAAGCTGTGAATTTTCGTCCCGAAGACCCTTATACGCTGACCTCCGGGTGGAAGTCTCCGGTTTATATCGATTGCCGCCGGATCATCTTCTTCCCTCGCGCGCGGAAGAAGATCGTCGAGCTGGGCGTTGAAAAGATCGGTCGTCATGTCGGCTATGAAAGCATTGACGCGGTGGTTGGCGGCGAGACGGCGGGCATTCCGTTTGCGGCCTGGTTTGCCGACCGGATGATGACGCCGATGGCGTATGTGCGGAAAAAGCCGAAGGGTTTTGGCCGTAACGCGCAGATCGAGGGCGATGTTCCGGAGGGCATGCGCACGCTCCTCGTGGAGGATCTGACGACGGACGGCGCCTCGAAGATCGGTTTTGCGAAGGCGCTGCGCGACGCGGGTGCGATTGTCGATCATACGTTCGTGGTGTTTTTCTATGGCGTGTTTCCGGGCGCGCACCGGACTCTGGCCGATATGGGAATTGGTCTGCATTCCCTGTGCACCTGGTGGGATGTGCTGGAGGCCTGTGCCGAGCGGCCTTATTTCTCGGAAGAGGCAGCGGCGGAGGTTCGCCGGTTCCTTGAGGACCCCTGTGGCTGGTCGAAGCGGCATGGCGGGGTTGGCAGCCTGGAAGAGGCGCTGGCGCTAAAGACGGCGCGCGATTCCTGATTCTGGCGATGCGGGACGGTTATCAGGCCGGGAGCCGGACGTCTCCCCGTGTCCTGGCTTTCGATTCCGGCATTGGCGGGCTTGGGATTGTCGCGGCGCTGCGTGATGCGCTCCCCTCGGCGAAGATCGACTATCTCGCGGATACGGCTGTCTATCCTTACGGGGAGCAGGATGACGCATTTCTGATCGCGCGGATTGTATCGCTCATTCAGGAGGCGGTTACCCGGCTTTCGCCCGATGCGGTGGTGATTGCGTGCAATACGGCCAGCACACTGGCTCTGGAAGCGCTGCGCGGTGTCTGTTCGGTTCCGGTTATTGGCTGTGTTCCACCGATCCGGTGGGCGGCGCGTCTCAGCCGGACCCGTGTGATCGGGCTGCTGGCGACCACGGCGACGGTCAGGCGGCCTTATGTAGCGGCGCTGCAGGCGCGGTTCGCGCCTGACTGCACGCTGATCGCGCATGGGGCGCGCCATCTGGCGGACTGTGCGGAGGCGGTTTTTCGTGGAGCGCCGGCTGATCCGGAGCTGATCCGGCGGGCGCTGGCAGGTTTATCCGATCATCCGGAGGGCGGAAAAATCGATGCGGTCGCGCTGGGCTGCACGCATTACACATTTCTGATGGATGCGTTCCGGGCGGCGTCGCCTGAGGGAGTTGCCTGGCTCGACCCTGCGGCGGCGGTTGCGCGGCAGACGGCGACGGTGCTGGGCGTGGATCGCGCGGCGGTTCCGGTTTTCAGTGAGAGTAAAGGTTCGGCCTGGTTTACGGCGGAGCCGGCCGGGGCAGCGGAGCTGGAGACCGGCCTTCGTCGCTTCGGTTACACAGGGTTTTGTCTGTGGCAGCCGGCCGTGGCAGTTTCCCCGGTCTGATCGGCCCTCTTCCGATGGCGTTTGTATACTTTGCAACTACCAGGAACAGTGGCTTTTCGGGGCTTTGCCCCGAACCCCACAAAGGGACGCGGTCCCTTTGATCCCGCCTTGTTAAAAAGAAAGGGGTGAAGGACGGACCCCTGATTCTGTCTCCTGTTTGCAAAATACAGAAACACCCTTCTGATCGCCGGGTTCTGGCAGAAGAGATTTTACCGGCTGCGGGTGGCCGTGTAGCGGGCGATGTCCATGAGCATCTGTCTGAGCGGCTGTGTGTGAACCGTCGTTTTTTTCATGGTCTGTGAGACGCGGTCGAGCGCCTCGCAGGCCGCATCGGCGTAGTCCCGGGCGCGGGCCATGGTGACGTCAATGGCGTTCGTTTTCGCGATCAGCTCCAGTGCGCGTCCGAGATCGGCTTCTTTCTGCTCATCGTTATTTTCGATGGTGCGGAGCCAGAAGGCCCGTTCTTCCTCGTCTCCGGCGTGATAGGCCGCGAGGACCGGCAGGGTGACTTTTCCCTCGAAGAAATCGTCGCCGACGGTCTTTCCGAGCACGGCCTGATCGGCTGCGTAATCGAGCGCGTCATCGACAAGCTGAAACGCCATGCCGAGATTGGCGCCATAAAGCCGGAGCGCTTCCCGTGTTTCGTCGTTCGCACCTGCGACGACCGCGCCGGTTTCGCAGGCGGCGGCGAAGAGGGCGGCTGTTTTGCCGTAGATGACCTGCAGATACCGGTCCACCGATGTGGAGAGATCGTTCTGGGTGGTCATCTGCATGACCTCGCCTTCCGCCAGGGTGGCTGACGCGGCGGAAAGGATTGCCATGACGGGCAGCGAGCCGTCGGCGGTGAGGATCTGGAAGGCGCGCGCGAAGAGGAAATCGCCGACGAGGACGGAGGCCTTGTTGCCGAACACGGCGTTGGCGCTTGCGAGACCACGGCGGAGCTGGCTGTTGTCGACGACGTCATCGTGCAGCAGGGTGGCCGTGTGGATGAACTCGACGCAGGCGGCCACGCCGATATGGCGCATGGCATCGCCCTGTTCCTCGTATCCGGCGAGTCGCGCGGCGGCGAGAACGAGAAGGGGCCGGAGACGCTTTCCGCCGGCGGCCACGAGATGGGCCGCGAGTTGCGGAATAAGCGGGACATCGCTCTGCATCCGGGCGATAATTTCCCGGTTGCAGGCGAGCATGTCGTCGGCAAGATAGTCCGCAAGCGCTTTCAGCGCCGACTCACCACTCTGAGCGCCGGAACCGGAGTCAGTGACCGCACGCTCATCAGAGCCTGAAATCCCGGACCGGATTTCTGCATCTGGACTTGCGGTGCCTTCCGTCTCCGGCAGATTGACTGCAACGCGCAAACGACTTTCTCCCGAGGCAGGATACCCTGTTAGTGCAACCATATGAGCGGCGGTCAATGGACGGTCAAGCTGCACACCCTGCAACCCCGGCTCCTGCCGCCGGCCTTCCCGACACGACGGAGGGTACGCTGCTGGGCGGGACGGTACGGTACCGTCAGTTCCGGACGGGTTACCGGAGCGGGCTGGAGCCGGTTCTGATGGCGGCTCTCGTTCCGGCGCGCCGGGGGGAGCGTGTCATCGAGGCGGGCTGTGGCGCGGGGGCGGGCCTGCTGTGCCTGACGCAGCGTGTGTCCGGGCTGGAAGGATTCGGGGTCGAGCTCGATCCGGCGACGGCGCGGCTGGCGGATGAAAATTTCCATGCCAATCACCGTGACGCGCTGACGCTCGTCAATGCCGATATCACCAGCCGGTCTCTCCGCCGGACTCTGGCCGGTGTGACCGCATCCTGCGGCTGTGAGGCGGATATGGTCCCGATGGGCCGCCGATTCGATCACGCCTTCGCCAATCCGCCCTGGCATCGGGTCGATGCGACGCCGTCTCCGGAGGGTCGCCGTGACACGGCGAAACGGGCGCGGCAGGACACGATTCCGGCCTGGATTTCCGCTCTGGCCTCTCTGCTGCGTCCGAAAGGGTCCCTGACGCTGGCGCTTCCGGCTGATCTTGCGGCCCCGGCGCTGGCAGCGTGCGAGGCGAGCGACATCGGGAGTGCGGAGATCGTGCCTTTATGGCCGGAGCCTGGCCGGGAGGCGCGGATCATTCTGATCCGGGGCAGGCTGCACGGGCGGTCGGGCTCGCGGCTTCTTCCCGGTCTGGTGCTGCATCACAGGGGTGGCGGTTTTACGCCCGAGGCGGAGTCCGTGCTGCGCGACGGACATGCCCTGTTTCCGGAGTCTTTCCGGGCGACGCAGCGCAGGGTGCAGGTGTTCACACCTTTTTGATGTGCGGGTGAAACCCCGCGTCCCGGTGCGTGTTACCGCCAGATGATAATTTTCCCGTCAGATTGACAGCGATGAATGTCGGGCGTCTGCCTTTGCGTCGTGGCCACTGATGACCATGTTTTAATCCTGCCTCGCTCCGTGGTGCCGTTCGGGTGTCTGACGGACAGAAGGCCAGATCAGGTTGATGGAAAGAGCAATGACGAAATCACCTTCTTCTAAAGCAGAGAACGCACGCGCAGCTCAGGTGCATCATTTCCTCGGTACGCCGAGTGACCTTCCCAAAGAAGGCGTCGAGAATATCTCGGCGGCGCTGCGGGCGCTTCTGGCCGATATATTTGCGCTTTATATGAAGACGAAGAATTTTCACTGGCATCTGAGTGGCCGGCATTTCCGGGACTACCATCTGATGCTTGACGATCAGGGCGCCGAGCTTTTCGCGATGACCGATACGGTTGCGGAGCGTGCGCGCCGGATTGGCGGTATGACGCTGCATTCGATCGGTGAGATTGCGAAGCTGCAGCGCATCAGGGACAACAATGCCGAATATGTCGATGCGAATGATATGCTTGCCGAGCTGTGTGAGGACAACAAGCAGCTCGTCTCCGAGATGCGGCAGATTCATGCCCTGACGTCGGATGTCGGCGACTGCGCGACGACGAGTCTGCTCGAAAACTGGATCGATGAGAGTGAAAAGCGCACGTGGTTCCTGTTCGAGGCTTCGCGCAACACGTTCGGTATCAACAGCTGAGCGTTATGAAATGAGGTTGTGTGGTCAGGGGATTTCAGCCTGACCACTTTTTTGCGGAATACCGGGCCGGTTTCTTCCGGATTTCGCCGATGCATCCTTTTCTCCGGCCGGTCGTTTGGTCGTCATGGCGAGGAAAGGATGCATTCATGTTCAGACTGCTGGCGACTACTCTGGCGGGATTTGGCACCGGGGCCGTACAGGTTGCCGGGCGGCGCTATAATCCGACCTCGGCCCATCCGGCGACGCGCGAGTGGTACCGGTCTCTGAACAAGCCGTGGTATGCGCCGCCCGGCCCTGTTCTGGGAATCCTCGGAACTCTTCTGGACGCTTCCCTTCTTCGCACGGCGGTTCGTATTATCGCTGCTCCGCCTTCACGGAATCGCAGACACGCGATTGTGGCATGGCTGGCGACGGTGATCGGTTCCTCGCTGTTCCCAAAGGTGATGTTCGGCTGGCGCCGTCCCGGGCTCGCCTTTGGCGTGACGGCGGGAACGCTTGTCGCGGGAACGGTGCTGACGGCGACGACAGCGGCGACGGGGAGAAAGGTCGCTGCCCCGACATTGCCTCTGCTGGGGATGCTGATTTTCACCTGTGTTCTGCAGCGTGAAGTCTGGCGTCGCAATCGCGCGATATAATTTTCGCGATCTGAAATTCCGGTGGTCTTTACCGGAACAACGGCGCATCCGGCGCGTTGAGTCCATGTCCCTTTTTCACAGTTTTTCAGGACTTATTACTATGCGTATTCTTAAGCTGGCCGCGATTGCGGGAGTGACTGTCACTCTTATTTCTCCGGCCTTCGCTCAGTCGACTTCCGATTCTCAGAATGCTCCGAAGCCGACGGCGGACAGTGCGGCGCAGCAGGTTGGCAAGCCTTCGAAGTCATCCATGTGGCACGGACGGAAGACTCAGCCTTCGGAGCGTCTGCCGAGCACGGATCAGGTGAAGCGCGAACAGCCGGGCACGATTCCGCCGGCTCCGGGCGGTCGGGCTGTGCCGGTGACGAAGCCTGACAGCACGAATCCGGACAAGGCTTATGAGCCGGCATCGAAATCGCCGTCGGGAATGACGAATCCGCAATAAGACGCGAACAGAGGCGGCGGTCGGAAGGGAGCGGGACTGCGGCCCGCTCCGGCACGTATAGTCGAATAATATCAGGTGGGCTGGCCGAAGGCTTTCAGCCGAAGTTTTTCGAGCCGGTTTTCAGCGCCTGGCAGTTTCGGGTCCAGTTCCATGGCCCGCTGCCATGCTCTGAATGCCGCCGGTCCGTCTGAGCGGGCTTCTTCGACGGCGGTCAGGGTTTCCCAGTTCACCGCATCGTCCGCATCGTGCTGGACGGCGATGCCGAGATCACTGATCGCGCCATCGGTGTCGCCGCCGGCCAGCTTCGCCTGGGCGCGCAGACGCCATAGGACAGCGACATCGCTCTGCAGAGCAAGGGCAGCCCCCAGATCTTCGATAGCGTCGGCGGGCTTCTGCTCGCTGAGTTCGCGTGTGGCGCGCCTTAGCAGCAGCATCGTCGTGGGGCGCAGAGGTTTTGTCCGCAGAGCTTCGAGTTCGGACCGTATATCGGCGGCTTCGGCCTCGGTTCCGGCTTTTGCCAGCTTTGCCACCAGCTCCTTCTCGCGGGACTGCTGCGTGGCTTTGGGACTGCTCGGGGCTGCCGCCTGATTTCGGGGAGCGGGCTTACCGGCGGGGGCCGGAGATGAGAGCGGGGATGAGGCCGGAGATGGGACTGGCGCCGGGGCTGCGATGGCTCCGGCTGCCGGTGTGAGCATGACCAGAACGGAGGCGGCGGCGAGACGTCCGGGCGTCTTCCCTGAGCCGGAAAGAAAAAACCTGCCTGTCAGCCGTGCGATGCGGGCTGACAGGCAGGTTTGTAAAGGCGCGGAACGCGACAAGAACGATCCTGCTTTTCAGCCCTGACGGGCTTTCATGCGGGGGTTCTTCTTGTTGATGACGTAGACGCGACCGCGACGACGCACGACGCGACAGTCTTTGTCGCGGATTTTTGCCGATTTGAGGCTGTTTCTGATCTTCATAACCCGTCTCTTTATCCGTCAGCCAGCAGGCTGCTTGCATGAAAAGCTGCTGCGACATACGCAGCCGCACCTTCAAAGTCAATGCAAACCGGGCTTTTACCGGGACGGATGCGGCCTGAGCGGTGTTCCGCCAGTACTCTCCGACCGCGATACGCGAGGGAGATTTTCGTCCGGATGACAGGGCGTGACATGGTTTACGGGCTGGTCTGCTGTGTCCCCTGCCCTGCCGGCTCTCCTGCCGGGTTCGGGGTGGTGGTTCCGGCCGGGTCCGGGGAGCCGTCCGGGTGCGGTTTTTCAATATAGAGGGTCCGGTTGTACCAGGACAGCCAGGCGACGACATGACGCAGGAAATCGGCGCCGAGCAGGGCCGTATCCGTTTCAAGTGGTGCTACGACCAGCCAGGGGTTGCGATACTTCTTCGGTCCCACTTCGAGCGTATCGAACCGGTGAAGATGGGAGACGAGTTTGTCGTCGCTGATTCCGCGGGCGACACCTTCACGGTCGCCGGCGAGCATGTCCCGGGTGACGCCGGCTTTTCGGGCCTGAGAGGGTTTGATGACTGTCCGCGACGCTCCGCTGTCGAGAATAGCGTCGATGGGCTGGCCGTTGATCCTGAACGGCACGAGGAATTTGTTTCCGTCTTCCGGTTCAAGCGGCACGGCATCGACGGGATGTGGCCACACGATGTCTTTCGAGCTGCATCCCTGCATCCGGTAGAGGGTGATTTTCCTGTGGGGAAGATCGAACTTTACATCGTAATTCACGAGAAAATCCGCTCCGAACAGTCCGACGACCGGCAGGCCGGCGATACGACCCATATGCACGCTGGTTTCGGTGAACAGCGTGTCGGACGCGGTGGCGTCCCCGAGCCCCATTTTATCGGCACGCACCACGGACGCGGAGGTGAAGCCGGCGATGCCGCGTATTGTTCCGTACTGCCCTGTATAGGCGAGGTCGAACTCTCTGGTTGCGTCGGCCGTGACCAGAGAGAACGATGCGCCGGTATCGACGATGATTGCGGCGGGCTTGCCGTTCAGTGTGATTTTGACGATCGGGGAACGGGTGTCATTCAGAATCGGAAGAGGGCCGATCCGACCGATTTCACAGGTTTCCGGACCGCTCTGGCAGGCGCTGACGGCGAGCAGAGTCGCGCACAGGGAGAAGAGGGCGCCGATTTTTCTGCGGGAGGCCGGCTGAGAGCAGGTATTGCTCCGGTATTTCCGTGCGCGCGGCCGGGATGCTGTCTGAGATATTGTCCGGCCCGTGCCGGACCGGTCGCCGGTTTTACCGTTCATACCATTTTCGCCTCTCTCCGTCTGCTGTTCTGCCGGTTTGCCAGTTTGTCAGATCTGTCGCTTGCCGCCCTGCTGTTTGATCCCCTGCTCCGGCGATTATTCCGGGGCAGGGCCGGTTGTCTGACGGTTCCGGCGGCTGAGGTGGGAAGCGGAGGTCATCAGGCCGGCGGTGCGGGCTGCTCTTCGGAGCGCCTCGGTGAAGACGGATGTTCAGAGGCAAACGGATTCACCTTCCCTTTTTCGATGTAAATCATCTTCTGGCGGAACGAGAGCCAGAACACGACATTACGGAAAAAGTCGGAGCCGAGAACGGCGTCCACGGCTTCCATGGGCGCGACCGTGAGCCAGACGTCGCTGAATTTTTCCGTGCCGATTTCCAGATCGGCGAACTGTCTGCGGTGGGCGGAGACGGTCAGGCCGTTGACGCCGCGGACGATCTCGGCGTGGTTTGCCGCGACTTTTGTGCTTCTGATCCCGAACCAGTCGAGTTCGTCCGGGGTGATGGTCGTGGTTGATGAGGAGCTGCTCAGCATCGCGTCGACTTTGTGGCCGTCCAGCCTGATCGGGACGTCAGCTCTGCCGGTGTAATTGACCTCAATCGGGACCTGGTCGGTGGATGCGTCCCATGCGACATCTTTCAGCGTGCAGCGGCGTGGCTGCGCCAGGATGATGACGCCCTCCGGCAGGTCAAACCAGACTTCGTAATGACGCAGGAAATCCGTGCCCAGTTCGCCGACGAGCGGCAGTCCGCCGATGGATGGCATTGGCGCGTCTCGCCGCCGGTCACGCATTTCGAATAATGCGAAGTCTGAGGCGTCCGCGCGGCCCACGAGCAGCCTGTCGGAATGGACGAACGGCAGTTCGATGCCGCCTGTCGTTCCGTAGACTTTGGCGTATGTTCCTGTCTCGACCAGACCGAATGCCTTTACGGCGGCTGCCGATACGGCCGATGTCTGGGCTCCGGTGCCGACGATCATCGCCGCCGGCTTGCCGTTTAATGTGACTTCGATGACGGGTGGTCCCGTTGCGGTGAGAACGGGGACAGTCGCCATTCTCTTCATGGTGCATTCGCCAGCCTTGTCCGGAGGGTAAGGCGGAGATTTTTCCGGCGGCGGCGTGCTTTCGCATCCTGCAACGGTGAGGAGAATCACGATGAATGAGGCAAGACGGTAACGGGATAGCCGGACGGGAGCGTGGTCGGCAGTTTCTTGTCCGGAACGGACTGACTCTGTTGTGCTCTGATCCGCCGTATTTCCGGATACTGTATTTCTGCGCGGACGGGCGACAGAATATCTTTCAGTTTTCACTGCCCGCATCGCGCTCTGCTCGTATCCGCCTGCCGCTTTTTTCTTATTGCCCTGTTTTCATCAGATCTGAAAATATTTTGTTACATGTTATCCTGTCATCTGAGGCAGGACGACGTTGCTGTTTTTCATGCGGCGGCTCCGGTCGTTTCGGGCGGTCTGACGCTGTGTTCGGAGCGAACGAAATTTTTTTGTCGGAGTGGAGTTGCAAGCCACGAAAACCCGGTTATAAGACGCCCCAACGACGAAGCGGAAACGCTGGTCGCTGAAAAAGCGGGTGTAGCTCAGTTGGTTAGAGCGCCGGCCTGTCACGCCGGAGGTCGCGGGTTCGAGCCCCGTCACTCGCGCCACTCTTCAGAAAATCTGATGAAGCAGACCGATTTCTTTACTGAATCCGTGACGCTTTTTACTGGCATGGAACCGGATTTCCGGCGTCCGTAGTGGACGGGGCCTGCTTTGTCCTTGCCGGCGTTCCTTCCGAACATTTTTCAGAGAAAACGATTTATTGCCGGCCGTTGCGGGAGACCGTGCTGCGGTCCCCCCTGCCCCTCTGCAGGCCTTCAGTGTTCCTGAAGGTCAGTTTCCGGCGCTTTGAATGGCGGCGGCGAACTGTCCCTCAAAACGGGCGCGGTCGGTTTCGTGAAAGCGGACGGTAACATGGATGCACATATCCCTGTCTTCCCGCTCCAGGACCTCGCCATGTTCATAGAGCCAGGCCATCGCACCGCCTTCATGCACGGGCAGGCTGTAACGCACCACCACCATGCTTTCGGTCAGATGCGCGTCGATCGCGGCCATCAGCTGTGGCAGCCCATCGCCTGTGATCGCCGAAATGGCGACGGCGTTGTCGCGGTGCGGGACTTCCTCAATACCGCCGAGCAGGTCGGCCTTATTGAGGACTTCGATCATGCGCGAGGGCCATTCGGCGTCGAGCATGCCGTCACGCTCCATATCGCCGAGGACAGACAGAACGTCCGCCCGCTGCGCCGCCGAGTCCGGATGGGCGATGTCACGGACGTGGAGGATAATGTCCGCTTCCGCGACTTCTTCGAGCGTCGCCCGGAAAGCGGCGATCAGTTCGGTGGGGAGATCGGAAATGAATCCGACCGTATCGGAGAGGATCACTTTCCGCCTGGACGGCAGCTCAATCGCGCGCATGGTCGGATCGAGTGTGGCGAAAAGCTGATCCTGGGCGTAGACGGTTGCGCCGGTCAGGGCGTTGAAGAGCGTCGATTTGCCGGCATTGGTGTAGCCGACGAGCGCGACCACCGGGAAGGGCACGCGTTTGCGCGCGTTTCTGTGCAGGCCACGGGTCCGTCTGACCTGTTCGAGTTCCTTTCTGAGACGGACGATACGGTCTCCGATCATCCGGCGATCGGCTTCGATCTGGGTTTCACCGGGACCGCCGAGGAAGCCGAAGCCGCCGCGCTGGCGTTCCAGATGGGTCCACAGACGCACGAGTCTTGAACGCTGGTATTCCAGATGGGCCAGTTCGACCTGAAGCGTGCCTTCGCGGGTTGCCGCACGGGCTCCGAAGATGTCGAGGATCAGGCCGGTCCGGTCGATGACCTTGCAGCCGAGCGCCTTTTCGAGATTTCTCTGCTGGCCGGGCGACAGTCTGGAATCGATGACGACGACGGCGATCTGTTTTTCGGCGACGGCCTCACGCAGGGAATCGACCTGCCCGACGCCGAGCAGCGTTGCCGGACGGCGGGCGCGGAGAAGCAGAATGGCGTTGAGAACGACGACGAGGCCGATCGACGAGGTCAGCCCGATGGCTTCTTCAAGACGCGCCTCGGCGGCCCGGACATCATGATCACGGTCGGGTCGTTCCCAGGGAAGAATGACGGCTGCCCGCGTTGCGGGCGGTGTGGTCTCAGTAGATGTCGTCGGCAAGTGATTCGTCGCTCTCCGCCTGCAGGGTCATCTCCGCGCCCGCGCCGGCCTTTCCGGCGGGCGCTTCGAACACGTTAACGGGGACGAGGGGCATGACCGTGCTGATTGCATGCTTGTAGACGAGCTGCGTATGCCCGTCTCGTCTGAGAAGGACTGTATCACTGTCGAACCAGCTGATGACACCCTGCAGTTTCACACCATTGACGAGAAAGATCGTGACGGGCGCCTTGCCCCGTCTGACGTGGCCAAGGAAAACGTCCTGGACGTTCTGAGCTGGTGATTTTGCCACGATGTTACCCTGTTTCTTCTTGTTATTGAGTGTAACCGGACTCCTCCGGACACTCAGCATTCAATACGCCGGCGCAGCAACGGCGCAAAGAGACGTCGCGGCCATTAAAGCAATTTCATGGCAAACGTGCTACATATCGATATCCGCACGGTACGGCCGCAGATAAGGCCGGGGAGCGCGGTCGGGCGACCCGGCTCCTGGTGGTGTGTTTTCCGCAATCCGCATCCGCCTACCCTGTCCGCTCTTCGGCTGTGACACCGAGCTGCTTGAGCTTGCGGTGCAGGGCGCTGCGCTCCATTCCGACGAATCCGGCTGTCCGGCTGATATTGCCGCCGAAACGGAGGAGCTGCGCCTGCAGGTACTGCGTCTCGAACAGATCGCGGGCCTCGCGCAACGGCAGGCTCATGACGTCCGCGTTTGAATCGAATTTCAGGAGCGCCGGGGCGCCTTCGCTGATCTGGGACGGCAGCATATCGGCCCGAATCGGCTCATTGCCGTTTCCGGGCATCATGATCAGCAGCCGCTCCATGAGATTTCTCAGTTCGCGGGCGTTGCCGGGCCAGTCATAGGCCTGGAGGGCGGCCATGGCGTCGATGCTGAGATCCCGAACCGGCAGGCCCGCTGTCTCGGCGGCGCGTTTCAGGAACAGGCAGGCCAGTTCCGGAATATCCTCGCGCCGTTCACGCAGACTTGGCACGCGCAGAGGCACGACGGCGAGGCGGTAATAGAGATCCTCGCGGAAGCGCCCTGCCCCGATCTCGGCATGCAGGTCACGGTTGGTTGTCGACAGCACGCGGACATCGACTCTGACCCGTGTCGATCCGCCGATGCGTTCGAAGCTCTGGTCCTGGAGTGCGCGGACGATCTTGCCCTGGGTCTCGACCGGCATGTCCGCGACCTCGTCGAGGAGGAGCGTTCCGCCATGGGCGCGTTCGAGGACACCGATACGCCGGGGAACGCCTTCGGCGCCTTCCAGTCCGAAGAGTTCCTCCTCAAAGCGGCTCGGCGCCAGCGTGGCGCAGTTGAGCGCGATGAACGGGCCGTCCACGCGCCGTGATCGCGCGTGGATCATCCGGGCGGCGACTTCCTTGCCCGCGCCGGGGGCGCCCGTGATCAGCACGCGCGAGCCGGTCGGGGCGACGCGCTCGATCTGGCTGCGGACGGCGGCGATCGGGCCGCTTTCGCCGAACAGGGTGGTTTCCGGTCCCGCGCGCAGCCGCAGTTCCGCATTTTCGCGTTCGAGCCTGGCGGCCTCGATGGCGCGGCGAACCACGACGAGGAGCCGGTCGGACTGGAATGGCTTCTCGATGAAGTCATAGGCGCCGTGCTGAAGAGCGGCGACGGCGGTCTCGATGGTGCCGTGTCCCGAGATCATGATCACGGGGACGGACGGGTCCTCGGCCTGCATGACTCTGAGGACGCCGAGCCCGTCGAGCTTCGAGCCCTGAAGCCAGATATCCTGAATGACGAGAGAAGGTCGCCGTGCCCGGAACGCCGCGAGGGCTGAATCCGAGTCTCCGGCGACGCGGGTCTCGTATCCCTCGTCGTGAAGGATCCCTTCAATCAGCATGCGGATATCCGGCTCGTCGTCGACGATCAGGATTTCATACGCCATCGTTTTCTTTCTGCGTTCTGTCTTTGACCGGCAAAATCAGAATGGCCTCGGTTCCCTCTTTTCCGGGGCGGTCTCTGAGCTGAACTGCCCCTTCATGGTCTTCCATGATTTTCTTCACAATGGCCAGCCCCAGACCCGTGCCCCTGGGCTTGTGCGTAACGTATGGCTCCGTCAGGCGGTCGCGTTCCTCCTGCGGCAGGCCGATGCCATCATCCGCGATAATGATTTCCGCCATGTCACCGGCGACGGAGACTGCGACACGGATTGTACCGATATGGCCGTCAGCGCCCTGTTCTGTCCCGCCATTCCCGGCTTCACGTTCCTGTGAGGATGAGCGTCCCGTCATCGCGATAGCATCGGCAGCGTTCTGCAGCAGGTTGGTCAGCGCCTGACCGATCTGGCGCCTGTCGCACGCCACCATCGGCCCTGAAGGTGGCAATACCACATCGTAGACGATTTCGGGATGGGCGCCGGACTGAAGGATCAGAGCGTCCCTGACAATACGCGAGAGATCTTCCGTGGCGATTTTCGGCTGCGGCATCCGGGCGAATGCCGAGAATTCGTCGACCATCCGGCCGATATCGCCGACCTGTCGCACGATTGTATCGGCGCATTGACGGAATGTGTCGGGGTCGGAGGTGATTTCGCGCAGGAAACGGCGTTTGAGCCTTTCGGCCGCGAGCTGGATCGGGGTGAGTGGATTCTTGATCTCATGGGCGATCCGGCGCGCGACGTCCGCCCAGGCGGCCTTGCGCTGAGCGGACTGGAGCGCCGTGATGTCATCGAATGTCACCACATAGCCCTCGGTCACCGCGCCGCGCATTTCGGCGGCGGCGCGGACCAGAAGCACGCGGCGGTTGCCGGGAGAGCCGATCTGGACTTCACGGGTGAAGGCTTTTTCGCCTCCGGTCCGCAATGCTTCCAGGACCGGGCCGAATTCGGGAATGGCTTCCGCGAGCGGTTCGCCGACGGACTGCGTGAGATCTTTTTCCAGCAGATCGCAGGCGGCGCGGTTCGGCAGCTCGACCCGGGCGAAGGCGTCGAGTCCGATCACGCCGGCGGACACGCCGGACAGGACGGCCTCGGTGAAGCGGCGGCGCTCGTTGATCTGACTGTAAGCGACCATCAGTTCGGAACGCTGGCTGGAAAGCTCGTCCGTCATGAGGTTGAAGGCGCGGGAGAGACTCCGGATTTCGTCGTCGCGGCCGCCTTCGGGCACTCTGACCGCTAGATCGCCTTCGCTGATGCGGCGGGATGCGTCCATGAGGAGACCGAGCGGACGGGCGATCTGATTGGCGAGGGCCAGGCCCATCAGGGCCGCCGCGGCGAGGACGAGAAGGGCGACCAGCGCGAAGATCATCACGAAGGTGACCTGGATCTTCTCGCGATTGTGGTTCAGGCGTCTGTAATCGGCGACGACCTGCTCCGTTTTGTGCATGTGGCCGACGATTTCGGGGTCCACGGGTCTGGTGATGACGAGCATCATCTCCGGGGTCTCGCCGAGCGCGACGACGGCGCGGACGTTCTTCTCGTCGGGACTGTCGTAGATCGCGACGTCGTTGGTGCGGGCCATCATGGTCGCGGCGGGCGGAGGCAGGGGTTCCTGGTAGCCCGACCGGCTGAGGAGACCGCCGGCGGCGATCATGCGGTTGGTGATCGGATCGTAGACGACGGCTTCGGTCAGCCCGCGAACGGTGGCCTGGCTGTCGAGAAGCTGCCCCAGCGCGTCGGGGTCGTGCAGGAGGTCGGTTCCGTTGACCTGCAGTTCGTTTTCGGCGCTGACGAGATAGTTGGCGAGCGAGAAGGCTTCGGTGCGGATATTCTCGTTATGCTCCGTCAGGTAGCCGCGTGACGCCTGGAGCGCCTCGTTCAGGGCTGTGTTGACCCTGTCGGAGAACCAGATCTGGATGCCGTAATCGAAAAAGAGGGTTGCGAAGACGCCGACGAGAATGGTCGGTGCGACGGCGACGATTCCGAAAAGGACCACGAGCCGGACGTGCAGCCTCGCGCCGGCGGGAGCACCGTGCCGCTCGGCAAGCAGGCGGCGGATGCGGGTGACGCTCATGACGCCCAGTAAAGCGAGGGCCAGGCCGCTGAGCACGAACACGGCATTCTGGACGAACGGGTGATGAGCGAGCGCCGCGCCGCCGGAGAGTACGACGAACATTGCAAAGACCAGCACGAGGGCCAGCGCGACAAGCGTGACCGCCACGCTGCGCTGGTCGAGCGCTCTCTTCAGCAGCGTGACGCCGCTGCGGCCCCGTGTCGTTTCCCGGTCGCCTGTTTCCGGGCCGGCTGTTTCCCGGCCGTTTTCTCTCTGACCGGTTTCTTTCTGGCCAGTTGCTTCTCTGTAAGCAGCGTCCCGGTCAGATATCGGTTCTGAACCTGGCATCGGGATTAACCGGCCTCATGGCCGGACGGTATTTTCATGACCGGGATATCGAGATCACGGATTTTCTTGCGCAACGTGTTCCTGTTCAGCCCGAGCATGGCGGCGGCCTTGATCTGATTGCCGCGGGTGGCGGTCAGGGTCATCCGGATCAGCGGACGTTCGACCTCGGCGATCACCTTGTCATAAATATCATGAAGGGGCGCGCCGCCATTTCCGTCCATCGCGAGATAACGCCGGATGTGACGCCCGACCGCGTCGGAGAGGGTCTCGTCGCTGGCGGGGGCTTCTCCCGAGGTGGCGACGGGTTTCTCGTCGCGGACCGTTTCCGCCAGTTCTGAATCGATCAGCGCCGCAGTGATGGTTTCCTGCGGGTAGAGCGCCGTGATCCGGCGCATCATGTTTTCGAGTTCACGGACGTTTCCGGGCCAGCGCCAGGCCTGGAGGCGGGCGATGGCGTCATCGGTCAGAATCTTGGGCACATGCCCTTCCTCGGCGCATTCGTCGAGAAAATGCTGGGCGAGCAGGGGGATATCCTCCAGGCGTTCGCGCAGCGGCGGGATGCGGATCGGCACGACGTTGAGACGGTAGAAGAGATCCTCGCGGAAGGTTCCGGCCCGGATGGCCTGGCGGAGATCGCGATGGGTGGCGGCGATGATCCGGACATTCGCCTTGATGGGATTTTTGCCGCCGGCGGTTGTGAATTCGCCGTCCTGGAGCACGCGGAGAAGACGGGTCTGGGCTTCCAGCGGCATGTCGCCGATCTCGTCGAGGAAGAGCGTTCCGCCGGCGGCCTGTTCGAAGCGGCCGGAGCTGCGGGTGGTCGCGCCGCTGAAGGCGCCTCGCTCGTGGCCGAACAATTCCGTTTCGATAAAGTCCTGCGGGATCGCCGCGACGTTGACCGCGATGAACGGTCCGGTTCGCCGGCGCCCGTAATCATGGAGTGCGCGCGCGACCAGTTCCTTGCCTGTTCCGCTCTCGCCGTTGATCATCACGGTGAGGTCGGATGTCGTGAGACGCGCGATGACGCGATAGATGTCCTGCATGGCCATCGAGCGGCCGATCAGGGGCATCTGCTCGCCGGGCTGCTGTGACTGCGGCTGTACTCCCGCCATCGGCGCGGGGGTGGCCAGCGCGCGTTCGACGACGGAGAGGAGTTCCGCCAGATCGAAGGGTTTGGGGAGATACTCGAAGGCGCCGCGCTGGGTGGCCTTTACGGCTGTGACGAGTGTGGACTGCGCGCTCATGACCAGCACGCGCAGGTCGGGGCGGGCGCGACGGATGCGGGGGATCAGGTCAAGGCCGTTTTCGTCCGGCATGACGACATCGGTGATGACGAGATCGCCCTCGCCGTCCTCTACCCACTGCCAGAGCGCGGCGGCGCTCGCGGTTGTCCGGACCTGATAGCCGGCGCGCCCGAGCGCCTGGCTCAGAACGGTTCTGATGGAGCGATCGTCATCTGCGATCAGAATGGTCGGCAAGGTCATCGGGTGCTGTGGAATCCGCGAAAATCGTGACGAGACAGGGAAAGAGGACGGATAAGGACCTGAAATCGGTATGTTCAGGCGACGTCTCCCGTGTCTTCGCTGACGACGGGAAGATGGAGGCTGATTTCGGTGCGGCCGGGTCTGCTTTCGACCTCGATGATCCCGCCGTGGTCGTTGACGATTTTTCCGGCGAGGGCAAGGCCGAGACCGGAGCCGGAGGCTTTCGTGGTCAGGAACGGCTCGAAGAGATGGGGACGGATGGTCTCGGAGATTCCCGGCCCGCTGTCACGGATACACACGAGCAGCGGCAGATGTCGTCGCTGGCCGGCGCCGGAACCCGCGAGGCGGATGCCCTGCCGGTAGGCTGTCACGAGTGTAATGGTGCCGGGCTTACCTGATCCTCTGATGGCCTCGGCTGCGTTTTTGACGAGGTTGAGCAGGACCTGCACGAGTTCGTCCCGGTTACCCCAGACGGGCGGCAGGGAGGGATCATAGTCTTCAATGATCGGAATTCCGGCAGCGACCCCGTTTTCAGCCAGTGTCCGGACGTGTTCGAGAACCCGGTGGATGTTGACCGGTCGGCGTCCGACCGGCTTCTCGTTGAACATCTCCATCCGTTCGACCAGAGCGCGGATGCGATCGGCTTCGTCGCGGATCAGCACGGCGAGTTCACGGTCGGCCTCACCGACCGAGCCTTCGAGGAGCTGGGCCGCGCCGCGGATGCCGGAGAGCGGGTTTTTTACTTCATGCGCGAGGATCGCCGCCATGCCGGAGACACTGCGGGCGGCTGAGCGAAAGGCGAGCTGGCGGTCGAGAATTCGTGCCGCGGAGGCGTCCTGGAAGGCGAGCAGCACCTGTCCGGGGTAATCCGGCACTTCGCTGCCCTGCGCGCAGACGCCTTCATGATGGAACCGGGGTGTGCTGAAGATCAGATCGTGTTCGGTGACGGTGCCGCCGGCTTCCCTGACCTGCCGCATGAGAAGGAACAGCGGATGGTCGGCCGGCACGAGGTCGGCGAGCGTTTCATGCCGCAGCTGCGAGCGCGACCGGGAGAAGAAGTCTTCGGCGGCGCTGTTGACGAACAGGATCGCGTCATGCGCGCCCACCAGCATGACGGGCATCGGGAGCGAGTCCATCATCAGCATACTGTCGGGAATCGCTTCCGGAGGATCGTCCCCTGAACCGGTCCTGCGTGGGGGATGCAGTTTCAGGTCCGCGTGGCCGATGTCGTCCGGTGTCGCTGCACTCCGGCGGGGCATGGCGATCATGCCGCCCGGAGTTCGGCGGATGACGGCTGTTCCTGTGTGCCCACGCCGGATGCGTCCGGACCGGACTGACCGGCCGCCGCATCGGCGACGCGTGAGCGGCGGGGTTCGCGGACAGCGCCGACCTCGATCTGTGTGTCGTAGAAAGCGTTGATGGCGGAGATGACCTCGCCGGGTTCCTCCATGCGGTTGACGGCGGCCCGGAAGCCCGCCGAATCCCGCAGGCCGGCCGAATACCAGGAGATGTGTTTTCTGGCGAGACGCAGGCCGGCCCGTTCACCGAAATGTCCGAGCATCATCGCGTAATGCTCCAGCACGATCCTGCGTTCGGATTCCAGATCCGGATCGGCGGGGGCGTGGCCGCTGCGCAGGGCCTGGGCGACCTGGGCGGGGAACCACGGGCGTCCGTAACAGCCGCGTCCGATCATTACGCCGTCGGCGCCGGACCGGGCCAGGGCCTGCCGGGCGTCATCGACTGTCAGGATGTCGCCATTGGCGATGACCGGAATCCCTACGGCGTCCTTGACTTTGCGGATGAAGGCCCAGTCGGCGATGCCGTTATAGAACTGCTGGCGGGTACGGCCGTGGATCGTCACCATTCTGATGCCGGACGCTTCGGCGATCCGGGCGAGAGACGGGGCGTTGAGGTGGTCGTGATCCCAGCCCATGCGCATCTTGAGGGTGACCGGCACATCGACGGCGCGGACAGTGGCTTCGAGCAGACGGGCGGCGGCGCCTTCGTCGCGCATGAGCGCCGAGCCGGCGAGCTGGCCGACGGCGACTTTTTTGACCGGACAGCCGAAATTGATATCGACGATGTTCGCGCCCTTGTCGACGGCGATACGGGCGGCTTCCGCCATGGCGTCGGGGTCGCATCCGGCCAGCTGGATGGAGTTCGGGCCTTCGCTGTCGGCGACTTCGGCCATTCGCAGTGTCGCTTCGTTTTCACGTACCATGGCCCATGAGGCGATCATTTCCGAGACGACGAGGCCTGCCCCCATGCGGCGGCACAGCCGTCGGAATGGCGCGTCTGTTACGCCGGCCATCGGTGCCAGAATAACAGGCGTGTCCAGCACGACGCCGCCGAGATCGACTGGCGGCAGACCGGGTGCCCGGGTCGGGGTGGTGTGTGCGATGCCCATGATTTGGGCAACATACTGACCTCGTCAGGGCAGTGCAATCGGGGAATGTTTCCGGGCCTCCATCTGGCGGGGCTCCTGTATGGACGGTGGTCATGCCGGTTCTTCGCGTGCCCCGGGCGGTGCGGTTTGCCGGTCTGAACGTTCCTGTGACGGTGGATAGACCGTGACGATGGGTGGCTGTCGTAGTGCGCTTTCATAATGTCCGGAGTGACATTGTCTGAAACGGCATTCCGGGTTGCGCCACCGTGTCCGGCTGACGGCTGTATGTTGACGGCTGTGTCCGGCGCATGAGACCTCACCTGTTGTCAGAACCGGACGAGGACAATGCCGCTGTCACCGCGCTCACAATCTGGTGCCGCCTCCCGGAGGTCGAAGGTCACGACGTTCCTGAGCGATTCGGGCGGGCTCGTTCTGCTCTGGATTCTGGACAGTGTCCTGGGTCATCGCGTCGCGACGGAGTTTGTGCTGCTGTTCCTGGGGGCGGACCTTCTGCGTCATGTCGTCCGGCGAATCCCGGTTCCGCTCATGTGGTGGGCCGTGAATGGCTCGATGGGCGTTTTTATCATTGCCGAGCTTGTTTTCGGGACGGCGACGCTTGAACCGTGGGAAGGCACGGCGACGATCGCGCTCTTTGCGCTTGTGTTTCTGGTCGGTGCATGGATGCGGCCTCCCCTGCTTCAGCGCCTGTTCGAACAGGCGCAGGGCGCTCCGTTTCCGGCGCGACCGGAAATAAGCCGGTATTTTCGTTATCTGACGCTCTTCTGGTCAGGCCTGCTCCAGGTGGTGACGCTACTGGATATATGTCTGTCGGTGACGCATTTTGCCGGGGAATACCGGAGCGTTGCTGAGACCGTGGCGCCCGTTCTGGCTGTAGTGGCCGGCGTGGCCATCACCAGGTGGTCTGGTCGCAGGCTTTTTCTCCGGCTCAGCGGGAAGCGGACATGAATAAGGGCCGGGGTCCGGCTTGTGTCGCCGGTGCGGCCGTCTTTGGCTTCCTGTCTTCGATTGCGGTCGTCACCGGACCCGGTATCCGGAATTCTGGTGTTCTGGCTCTGACAGCGGAATTATTCCGGGCTGCCTGGTCTGACTGACAGAAGCTCCACCGCCGCCTTTCCTGGCGGGTCCTCGTCATTGAACTCCTGATGCGGCAGCAGGACGGCGTGGCTGTCCTCCTGTTCATGCTCTCTCAGAAGGCGCTGGAGATTTCTGGCGACGACCGGATAATCCTCCAGCATCCGCTCGAAGCGCGCTGCCGGAATGACCAGCATGAGACCGAACTGCAGGGCGCGCACGGTGCCTGGCATGGGGCGGCGGTCCACCACTTCCACGGCGCCGATGAGATCCCCTGCCCCGAAACGGATATCCCGTTCGGCCACATGCATTTCGGCGAGGCCGGCGCTGAGAAAATAGACCGAGTGGGGCTTATGGCCGCGTCTGAGAATGATTTCTCCCGATGACGGAAAACGCAGCGAGGTCGTCATGGCGAGGTCGTGCAGCGCGGCGACCGGGAGCCCTTCGAACACTTTCGCATTCCGCAGCCGGTCTTCGATGTTGTTCTTGAGATTGAACGTCATCGGCCGGTCCAGGCGCTGGCGGCGGCGGTCTACGTCACGGTGCAGTTCGCGATACAGTTCGTCGCTGATCAGGGATTCGGCGTGCAGGGAGTCGAATTCCTGATTTTCGAGCCGCAGTACGATCTGCCGGAAGATCCGGTTCTCCAGCGCTTCCGAATAGCCCGGATAATGCAGGCGCAGGGTGGCGAGTGCTTCATCGAGCATTTTGCGCTGGCGGGAGAGTGTTTCGGAGACTATCTCGCTGACGCGGCTGCCCAGGGTGGGTTCCATGCGCTCGCGCAGGAAGCGGGTGAGCGACAGAGAGACGAGATGCGTCACCATCAGCATTTCGAACCGCTCGGCCATGCAGACCATCAGCGGACGGTCGTAATGCAGGTGGTTGTGAATTTCCTGGGCGACACGGAAGCGGAGCGATGGCCGCAGACGGCGTCTGATGGCCCGTACGTAACCGAACCGGCCCTGCAGGCGGGCGCCGTCGACCATGGCGTCCGATGTCCGGAGCAGATTTTCCATGACCCGGCGCGACAGGCCCTGGATGCGGAACAGATCCAGCAGGATTGACCGCTCCTGATTGGCGATGGTGATCAAAGCAAGGGTTACACGCTGACGATCACCCAGGGCGGTGTCGAATGTGTTGGCGGACTGCTCCTCTTCGCTGCGCTCATCGAGGCCGTCGATCACGGAGCGGGTGGCGTCGGGAGAGAAGCCGAGTTCGTCTCCGGTTTCGCGGGCGCGGGCGGCGACTTTTTCGAGCGCGATGCCCACCACCTGGTGGCGCATGGCCTGATCCATGGGGGAGAGCTGATCGAGCCTGAGGAACAGCACCACCGAGCGCAGGGTCGTGCCGTTGACCAGGAGGGTGATGAGAACGAAGCCGGTGGCGATGATACCGATGAAGTGTGCGACCGGTGTGGAAATATGCTGATTTTCGGTGACGGCCAGCGCCAGCGCCAGGGTGATCGCGCCGCGCAGGCCGCCCCAGACCATTGTGACCTTGAAGGGGGTAGGCACGGGGGGCGAGAGGCGTGTCATGGCCAGAAGCGGCAGCAGGCCGAACACCACCGATGCCCTGGCGACCAGCCCGGCCAGGCTGGCGATGAGAATCAGCACGATATCCCAGCGGGTCATGCCGACCATCAGGCGCGGCACGAGCATCGAGGCCAGCACGAACACCAGTGAACCGGCCCAGAAGACGAGCTGCTGCCAGAGTTCGTTGAGGAAGCGCCAGGTCTGCGGGCGGAAGGTCGAGGGGCCGTAGACGGACATGGTCAGGCCGGCGACCGCCGTGGCCACGACACCGGAGATCCCCAGAACGTCATCACAGAAGATATAGACGATATAGGGGAGCGCGACGGTCAGGGTGGTTTCCGCGGCCGGCGCGTTGCCGAGCACGGTGATCATGTACAGCATTGCCCGCGCGCCGATGACGCCGACGACGATCGCGCCGGCGAACGATACGACGAACTCCAGTGCGGCGCTGCCGATCTGGATGGGGTGATGCGATGTGATGGCGCTCAGCAGCACGGCGAAAATCGAAATGGCTGCTGCGTCGTTCAGCAGGGCTTCGCCTTCCACGAGCCGCGTCAGGCGCGAGGAGGCGCCGATATCGCGGAAGATGCCGGCTACGGCGGACGGATCGGTTGTCGCGACGATGGAGCCCAGAAGCAGGCAGACGATCAGCGGCATCTGTGCGAACGGCATCAGGGCCAGGCCGATTGTCGCCGTGGACACGATGACGGCGACGACCGCGAGGAGCAGCACTGTCGCCGTTTCCTCGGCGAGGCGGCGCACGTCTATGGCCATGGCTCCCTGGAAGACCAGGACCGGGAGGAAGACCAGCAGGAAGACTTCACTGCTGACGGGAAAATCCAGCAGGGTTTCCGCCACGCCGTTGATGGCTGTGCCGGCCACGCCCGAGAGCGAATCCGTATAGGTACTGCGCAGCACCAGATCCGCGCCGCCGCCGATGATGATGCCGACGATGGCGAGCAGGACGGTTTCAGAGACTTCCAGGCGCCGTGCTACGGGCTGCACCGCACTCACGATCACCAGCAGCAGCGCAGTCGCGAGCAGTACTGCCGCCAGGCCCGTCACCTCCATTCATACCCTCCTTCTGCGCGCCGTTCGCCCGGTGCCCGTTACGCATGATCTTGCCGCGCCTGCCTGTGAGGACAGACGCGCTCTGTCAGTCCGTTCCGCGCGGCGCCCTGACCGCACCGCATGACAGTACGCGCCCTTTCAGGCGCCGTTATGGCACTATGCCATGATCATGATGAAAGTCGTCATAACGGGTTCACCATGTGATAGCACGTCCGGAACGGACGGCTTTAACAGGCGCTGGCCGCGGATCAGGGTTCGTTATGTCCTTCGAACGTGCCTTCCCAGGCCAGGGTTGCCAGAGGAGCCCGGTCGGAGGGGGTTTCGCGTGGGCGGAGGCCCTCAGGCAGCATATCCGACGGACCCTGTTTGCCGATGGCGATGGCGGCGTGGATTCTGAAGTCTTCCGGTGCGGCCAATCCTTTATGGGCTGCTTCGACGTCGAAACCGCTCATGGCGTGTGTCGCCCAGCCGAGATGGGCGGCCTGAAGCTGGAGCAGCATGGCCGCGGCGCCTGCGTCGAATTCGTGTGTCGTGGCCGGAACGAGGTTACCGGACGGCGAGAGCATCACGGTTCGGGAAGCGACATAAATCAGCACGGAGGCTTTTCCGGCCCAGGACTGGTTGAACGGCACGAGCCAGGACAGGAAATTCTCCCATTCCGGTGTTCCGCGTCTTGCGCAGAGAAAACGCCAGGGCTGCGAATTATAGGCGGATGGCGCCCAGCGTGCGGCTTCGAGAATGGCTGTCAGTTCGTCGTGCGACATGGGCGCGTCGATGAACGCACGCGGCGACCAGCGATTGAGGAACAGCGGGACGGTTGACGGCAGCGAGAGGGCGGCGCGACCGGGGGCAGTTGTCATGGAGGAATCCTGATTCAGAGGCACGTTTGGTCCGTATGCTTCCGCCGCTCTTCGGGAATGTGTCCCGGCGACGTGGGCACCCGCATGATGGCGCTCAGGGGCGGAGAGCGCGGCAGCGGGAAGGATCATAGAACATTCCTGCGGAACGGCCATACATCAGGAGGCACGTCACGTCATGAGACAGGCTTTCCATCATGGACGGAAGATCGGATGGCGTGGGCGGACAGGTTTCAGGAACCATGCCCACGCTGAGTGCGGCGATCCGAATCGACGGGAAGGCCGACGCTCCGGGCGTCGGCGCTTCGGGTCTGTGGGTGGCCTCCTTTAAGTCAGTTCATCCGGTTCAGCGGCTTGAGGCGCCGGTTGAGTTTGTTATGCCACGCTGTGCGGCATCGGCGCCGCGGCTCACGTTATGGCCGACGGAGCTGACATCTTTTCCGGCGCCGGAGACTGTGTTGCATGCTGCAAGCGAAAGCAGGGCGGCGCCGAAAGCGGCGATCCGAAGCATGCGTGGCGCGGCCGGTGTCGATGCGACTGATGTTCCGGAGCGGAACTGCCGGCGCGATTCAGGTGTGTTCATGAGAGCTGCGCTCCTTGTTTTCTGGTCGCTTTGTCAACGAAACAGGCGGGAAAAAGTTGCTTCTGTGAGTGGCTTAGCTGTGGGCGGCTCGATGGCCGGAGGCAGGCGAGCCGGCCTGGTCTGCTGCTGGTCCGGTTTTTTCTCGCTCAGTCTTTTTATGGCCCTGTCCGACGCAGAGGCAGGCTGATGCTGGCAGTTCCGTGACAGCTGCGGTACATCTGGTCATAATGACGCAGACAGGAAATCAGCCGGGCTCCGCCATGTCCGTTACGCGTGACACTTCTATCCGAGAGACTTCTTCTGCCTCTGAACCGTCTGCTTCCGAAAACGGGCAGGCGGAACAGGACGCTTCATCGCGGGGATGTTCTTCCGGGGAAAAGGCCGGAGCGGCTTCGGGAGATGGCAAACCCCGTCTGACACCGGCGGCTGAGGCGGCGCGGCTGAAACGCCAGGCGGACGAGGCCGGGGCCTTGCGTGCCAATCTTATGCGGCGTAAGGCGCAGGCTCGCGCGCGGGCGGGGCAGAAGCTCCCTGCGCAGCCTTCTCATCCGGACCCGGAGACCAGTTAATGCCGATTATGCCAGATACATGGATTCGCGACAGGGCGATAAACAATGGCATGATCGAACCGTTTGTTGAGAACCAGAAGCGTGACGGCGTTATTTCATATGGCCTCTCTTCTTATGGGTATGACGCGCGGGTGGCGGATGATTTCCGCATCTTTACCGATGTAAACAGCGCCATTGTCGATCCGAAAGCTTTTTCGGATGACAGTTTTGTCTCACGCAAGGCCGATGTCTGCATCATTCCGCCAAACAGCTTCGTGCTTGCTCATACCATCGAATATTTCCGGATTCCGCGCGATACGCTGGTCGTCTGCCTTGGCAAGTCGACTTATGCGCGCTGTGGCATCATCGTGAACGTCACCCCGCTGGAGCCGGAATGGGAAGGCCAGGTGACGATCGAAATCAGCAACACGACCCCCCTTCCCGCCCGTATTTATGCCAATGAGGGCATCTGCCAGTTCCTGTTCTTCCAGGGCGCTTCTCCCTGCGAGGTCAGCTACGCGGACCGGGCCGGGAAGTACATGCACCAGCGTGGCGTTGCCACACCGAGGCTCTGAGCGATGGATCGTTTTGTTATCCGGGGCGGACGCCCTCTGCGCGGTGAGATCACCATTGGGGGCGCAAAGAACGCCGGGCTGAAACTGATGGTGGCCGGGTTGCTGACGGCCGACCGGCTGGTGCTGACGAATGTGCCGCGGATTGCCGACATTGCGACGATGCGTGATCTGCTGGTGCAGCACGGGATTGCGGTTGAGGACATCAACGGTGACGGCACGGCGTATGCCGTGGGCGGGCAGATCAGCAGTACGGAAGCGCCGTACGACATCGTCTCGAAGATGCGGGCGTCGATCCTTGTTCTCGGGCCGTTGCTGGCGCGGTGCGGAGAGGCCCGTGTGTCGCTGCCGGGAGGATGCGCGATCGGGACGCGGCCGGTGGACATGCATCTCAGAGGGCTGGAGACGCTCGGGGCCGAGATCCGGCTTGAGAATGGCTATATCAACGCGAAGGCTCCGAAGGGGCTGGTCGGGGACAGGGTCATTCTCCCGTTTGCTTCTGTGGGGGCGACGGAAAATCTGCTGATGGCGGCGACGCTTGCGAAAGGTAGCACGGAGATTGTGAACGCGGCCCGCGAACCGGAGATCGGCGACCTCGTCGAATGTCTTAACAGGATGGGCGCGCGGATTACCGGAAGCGGCACCGGGACGCTGGTGATTGAGGGCGTGGAAGCGCTGCACGGTGCCGAGCACCGGATCATGCCTGACCGGATCGAATGCGGGACCTATGCCTGTGCCGCCGGGATTACCGGCGGTGATCTGCGTCTGCTTGGCGGACGGGTGGACGATCTGGGCGCGGTTGTCCGGGCGCTGGAGGAGACGGGCGTCGAGGTCACGCAGGAATCGTATGGGATGCGGGTTCGCCGGACGGGGGCGCTGCGTGGCATCGATATCATGACGGAGCCCTATCCGGGCTTCCCGACCGACATGCAGGCGCAGTTCATGGCGATGCTTGCGGTGGCCGAAGGCGCGTCGATGATTACGGAGACCATCTTCGAGAACCGGTTCATGCATGTGCCGGAACTGAACCGGATGGGCGCGCGGATCAATGTGCATGGATCTTCAGCGATCATCCGGGGTGTGCACGCTCTCTCGGGTGCGCCTGTCATGGCGACGGATCTGCGGGCCTCGTTCTCGCTGATTCTGGCCGGGCTCGCGGCTCATGGCGAGACGATTCTGAGCCGCGTGTATCATCTGGATCGTGGTTATGAGGCTGTGGAGCGGAAGCTTGCCGCCTGTGGTGCGAATATCGAGCGTGTGAAAAACTGACCGGCCGGACGGGTCAGGACACGCGCTGGCTGACGGGAGGAGCGTCTGATGTCCGACAATCTTGCGCTTGTGGACCGGGAACTGCTGCCGCTTCTCGACCGCCTCGGACCGGCTGCTCTTGACGGGACACTTCTGGACGCGGCGCGTGCCGAACGGGCGGGGCCGCCGGGCATGGTCGATAAACTGCCGGTGGAAACGGTTGCCCGCCATATTCCCGGTATGCCGGGCGATCCGGAGGTGCGGGTTCTGGTTTCCAGGCCGAAGGCGGTTTCCTCCGCGCCGATGCCGGCGATTCTGCATATTCATGGCGGCGGGTTCGTGATGGGAACGGCGGACAGGTTTCTGCCTCTTCTGCGGAAATGGGCCGATGATCTGAATTGCGTTGTTATTTCCGTCGATTACCGGCTGTCGCCGGAGACGCCGTTTCCCGGTCCGCTGGATGACTGTTACGCGGCGCTGGTCTGGTCGGTCGCGAATGCCGCGGCGCTGGACATCGATGCCGGCCGGATCGGGGTCGCCGGTGAGAGCGCCGGCGGCGGGCTTGCGGCGGGGCTGGCCCTGCTGGTCCGGCAGCGTTCCGGTCCCCGGCTGGCGTTTCAGAATCTGCAGTATCCGATGCTGGACGACAGGACGGGTCCTGACAGTCCGCGCAATCCGGTGACGGGGGATTATGTCTGGACGCGGGAGATGAATGTTTTTGGCTGGCAATCGTTTCTGGGCACCGCGCCCGGAGCGAAGGGAATTTCGCCCTTTGCCGCGCCGGCGCGGGCCGGGGACCTGAGCGATCTTCCTCCGGCCTATATCGGCGTCGGCACACTCGATCTCTTTCTGGATGAAGACGTGAACTACGCCCTGCGGATGATCCGTGCCCGGGTTCCGGTCGAACTCGACATTTTCCCGGGAGCGTTCCACGCTTTCGAGCTGGAGCCCCGCGCCGGTGTGACGCGGCGCTCGATGGCCCGGCGTACGGAGGCGATGCGTCGCGCCATGGCACGGGAAGACTGATGACTGCGTCGTCTCTGGCGGGTCCTGTCATTCTCAGCGGACGGTATGTCCGGCTTGAATCGCTGTCAGTCGCGCATGTGCCGGCTCTGGCGGATGCGGTCCGTGACGGTGAGCTGTGGAAGCTGTGGTATACGGCGATCCCCTCCCCCGATGACATGATGACCGAAACGGAACGCCGCCTTGATCTGCAGCGGCGCGGTTCCATGCTGCCATTTGCGGTCGTCAGCATGCCGTCGGGCCGGATTGTCGGCATGACATCGTTTATGAATATCGACGCGGCCACGCCCCGGGCTGAGATCGGCTCGACGTGGTATGAGCGGAGCGTGCAGCGGACGCCGCTCAATACCGAGGCGAAGCTGCTGTTGCTCGGCCATGCGTTTGACGTTCTGGGCTGTCTTGCTGTCGAATTGCGCACGCATGTGCTGAATCAGCAGAGCAGGCGGGCCATTGAACGGCTGGGTGCGCGGCTGGACGGTATTCTGCGTCACCATCAGGTCATGCGGAACGGCACGATCCGCGATACCTGCGTCTACAGCATTACCGCTCCGGAATGGCCTGCTGTTCAGGCGCTGCTGCGGGGGCGGCTGGATGCCGCGGATCAGGTGGGGGCCGCCGGCTGAAATCTTTGCCGGGCGGCGGCTGACTGAATCCTGTCTGTCGCTGCGGGCGGTCTCATCGGGAGGTGCGCGCAGGGACTTTTATATCACTTGTGCATCAGTTCCCGGATGCGGGCGTAATGCCCTTTTTCTTCTGATACTGCTCGATCTCGCTGCGGAGATTACCGACAGGGGCTGCGTTGATGGTGTCCTGATAGGCATCGCCGCGCCAGACCCAGCGATCCGAGCCGTCGACGACGATATCATACATGCCCTGATGACTGGTCGGCAGGATCGCGATTGAGCCGCTGACTGAGTCGAGAACTTTGACCCAGTCATCGCCTGTATGCAGATAAACGTCTGTCGAACAGCCGGCTGAGCCGCACAGGGCTGCGGACTGAAGCTGGACGAACAGCGCGATCTCGCCTTTTTTCGTCGATAATGGGGCTGAGCCGATCAGCAGCACGGGCTCTTCATGATGGCGGCGGCTGGTCGCGATGTCATCGGCGTTGAGAATCCGTGCCTGTTTATCCAGGTCCGTCCCTGGCTGCTGCGAGAGGACGACCGGTTTCGCGGCCTGCGCTCCCGTGTTCTGCTTATGCCTGGTGGTGTGGTGTGTGGTGCGGGCGTCGGCGCCGGAGGTGAATCCGGGGGCGGCGGATGTGAGGATGGTGATGCAGCCGGCGGCGAAAAATACGCTCAGGCGCGACGCGGGCAGCAACTGAGAAAAGGAAACCGGGAAGAAAGTCCGAACCGGAGCCACTGGCCGGTTTATCTGCTGCTCGACAGCGGGCGAAGCAAACTGGCGCAAGGCTCATGGTCTCCGTTATGCGATACGTTGCCGACAGCGCGCGATTACGCACCGTCGCAGTCTATCATAGCCGCAATTCGGGGAAGGGGCGATATGACCTTGCAGCCAGACCAGGATGTCACGCCAGGGATTTACCGTCATTATAAGGGCGGTCTTTACACGGTGCTGGCGACCGCGCGGCACAGTGAAACCGAGGAGTGGTTTGTCGTCTACCGGAGCGAGAGCATGGGCACGTTGTGGGTGCGCCCTCTTTCGATGTGGCTGGAAAAGGTTGGCGGTGTTCCGCGTTTCGCACGCCTGGCGGCGGATGACAGTCAGGCGACCCCGTGTTCCACGGACGGCGGGCCATAAAAGGCGTTTATAAATTCTGGAGAGCGGGAACAGGGAACGCCCTTCGCCCCTTTGCGGGGTTCGGGGCAAAGCCCTGAAAATCTGCCGTGCCTGTATTTGCAGAATATACAAACGTCATAAAAAACCCCGGATTGCTCCGGGGTTTCTTCAGGTCAGCCTGCACGGATCGCGCGGGAGAACGTCCGGGACGTTCAGATCATCGACTTTGAGCGAGCCAGAACGGCGGAGCAGACTTTGCCCTGCGCGGCGGTATCAAGCTGCGGGACACTTGTTGCCTTGCCGGCGATGGACAGCTGACCGGCGGAGCCGATCGCGTAATCGACGTTTCCGTTCTGATCCATTGGGACGGCATTGGTTTTCGCGTTCAGAGCCGTCTGCACGGAATCACCGTCATCATGGGACACGAGTTCGGTCTCGACGCAGTAATTGAGCAGGCCGGCCAGATTGGTCGGTGAAATGGACGCCACTTCCGCAGGGGACGCAGGACCGATACCCGCTGCCGAAGGACGACCTTCGCTCGTGAATGCAGGCTGAGGCTCCGGCCCGTCATCTGCCAGGGCCGGAAGGGAAGCCGTCGCGAAACCGGCTGCGATGGCGAACGCGGCGAAGGTGCGCGGGGAAATACGGATCATCGAAAGCTCCTGGTTACTTTAATGTCATGTTGCGCCAACCATGCCGGGAGTGCAACGCATAGCGGGCTCATGGCTCCATTCCGGAAAGGAGGAGCAGGCGATCACAATATCGGGAGCATTCCGCGAGGGGAGTACGTGCTGCAAATTCTGGAGCGGGTGAAGGGAATCGAACCCTCGTATGCAGCTTGGGAAGCTGCCGTTCTGCCATTGAACTACACCCGCGCTGTCGTCCCGTATAATAGGGCTGCGCCGCTGTGACAATTGCCAGTCTCGGAGTGGTGATCACAGGTCCGGAATGGCGGGTGCGGATAGCGGGTGCGGTCTGCCGGACATCCGGAGCAGGCGGTTTCATGTGAATGGATGACAGGGATCGGGGCGAACTAGGGTGTCGTTTCGGGGACCGTTCGGTGAACGGTTCTGACAGAACAGAGTAATGTATTCACTGAATGTCGGGGAAGCTCTACATAATGTAATCAGAGACAGAAATGACCGTGTTGCGGCAGTAAACGCTGTCCTGCATGGAAGCAGATTACGGTTCGGGGTCCAGGGGTCAATATGCCGATCATTACACGCTCAGGAAAAGTTCTGACTGTTTCCGGAGGCAACGAACACGTTATTCTGCAGTCGGATTTAGATACATTCAATAAATCAGAATTACTGACGCACCGCAAAACCTCGGACAGAAATAAAATAGAAATACATAATTTCGGTGAATTTGAAGTCATAGAAACGAAACAGAACGGTCTTTCCTTTCTGAAAAAAGGTGAGTTTTTTCTCTGCGCCCATGGAGACAGCGCCTCTGTGACATGCGACCGGCTGCATCCGGACGACTGGGAAAAATTTATCATCGTTGCCGATGACGCATTTGACGACGATGTGCCAAAAGCGCTCGTGGATGTTGCGCTTTACGACTATTCTTTTGGTCATGCCCGCCTGTCTCTCAGAAAACTGGAAGACATTCAGAAGTATTTTCCTGACAGTGAAGACGCGCTGCTTTATTGCGTAAAACTGACAAAGCTTCTTGATGCGGGGCGGTTTTCCCATAATGGGAAAGCCAGGCTGATTATCAACTGCAATCTTCGGGACATGTTCGAATATGAATGGATGAATCATATTCTGGGACCGCTGGACAGTTTTGAAAGCGCAGATCCTGGCAGCGTTTCCGGCGAAAACCTGATCATTATAGACCAGCATATCCGTGGACCTCACAAAGTTAATTTTTACAAAAAACTCTATGAAAACTACAATAATATTGCGCTGATCCATCTGAGTGACGAAACATTTGAAGACGACCATAACTGCTACAGGTGGTGCAGCAGTGTCTGGAGAAATCTCTGGAGCCCGGTTCTGGCGTCTGAGAAGAAGGTTTCTTTTTTCCCTCTTGGTTATAAGAGCGGATATTTCAGAGACCAGGAACCAAAAAACTCCCTGGACCGGAAATATACCTGGTTTTTTGCTGGCGATATAAAGAAATCGTCACGAAAAGCTATGTATGACAATATGTCGGAAGTGAAAGGTGGCTATACGCATCTGACAACGTATTTCAACAGTTCCGATGCATTGAGCACTGATGCTTACCGGCTATATATGGATGACAGCATCTTCATCCCCTGCCCTGCCGGCTTCATCCATCTCGACTCTTTCAGGATTTACGAAGCTCTGGAAGCCGGGTGTATTCCGATCGTCGAAAACAGCAGGGATTTCGATTTTTTCACACCTTATCTCGGGGATAATCCGGTGCCGATGATAACGGACTGGAGCGAGGCTCCGATGCTGATAGACAGGCTTTACCAGTCCGGAAATGTCGAAAACTGCCGGAAGCAATGCTATCAGTGGTGGACGGAATATAAAGCGACGATCAGGGAAAACCTTGCCCGGGACATAAAAAATCTGGGAAGGAGCTTTTTTCTTTAAGAGACTGGCTCAAAGAGCCCCTCGCGATAAATCTTTGATTAGAACAATAAAATTTTTTGGGTGCCGCCTTTTTTCAAAAAGGTGGCGTCTTCTGAAGAAACGGGATGGGATGGATGCTCCGGATCACGCGTTAACGTGGTTCACTACCTGATACAGCCTGTTGCGGTCTCCGATCCGCTTTACGGCAGGATCGTTTCGACATTGATCTGCGATTCCGTGTTGAACGGCCGGCTGTCAGCCATGTCACCCTGCGGAATGACGGCGTCGACGACACAGTCTCCGTCATGAACCGTGTAGGGAAAGCGGTTTTTATTTTCCACAATAGGCTGAGAGAGACTCACGTCTCCTGTCCCGGAAAAGACGATCTGCCCGAGAAGGATGGAATCCGGCCAGCGGGCTGAGGTGGGATTGGGGACATTTCCGAAACCGGTGGGATCATTCCATGTAAATGTCTTCGGCAGGTGATTCCGGAAAGCTTTCTGGCAGCTGTTGTTGGTGTAGACCATAACGTTATGCGTTATCGTCCACTTTCCGGTCGTATGATAGGAAGAGCGGTTGCCCATTACGGCTGAAACGGAAGCATTGCCAAACAGGCCGACCAGTTTTGTTCCGGGAGCCATCGGGCCGTCCGGATGCACCGGCACTGCGACATAAGCGTTCAGGGTGGGCTTCAGGAGAGTATGTACGCCAAGCAGAAATTCCGCGTCCAGTCCGGTGACTTTGACTTTCTCCGGTGGCGGCACAGCGCCGCTCTCATCGTATGTGACCTCGATATGCTCGCCCATTGTATAGGGTCCGTTCACGAGATCCGAGCCGTCAAAATTGACAAACAGGCAGCTTCCCTGCGCCACGGAAATCTGGACGGGCTTTTCAAAAACATAGTCGAAATGGAAGACTTTCGTGCCGAAGCTGATCTGCTTCAGGATCGTTCCTCCCAGGGCGGCCGCGTTGAACTGGGCGAAGATATCACCTACGCCCTGACCGTCCTTCGGGCACAGACCATTCGTCGACAGCGTTGCTCCGAAGAGTGTCTCGGACCATGGAAATCTGGTGACGGGGTCCTGGGGCCGGGTAATCGCGAATACAAATCCTTTAAGGCGCTTTATGCGTGTGTCTGAACTGATCGGCATTACGGGGAAAGCGTTTTTCTGATCGAAGTTCCGGGATCTCTTTGTGAAAGAGAAATCGCGGGAAACAGTCTGATCGGCACGGGCGCTGCACGCGCCGCAGGCGATGCCGGATACAGCAGCGGTCAGAAGAAGAAGAAAGAATTTAATGCTTGCCGGTTTCATTGTCATATGATGCGTCAATAATGACACAAGGGGAAGTACCGGAACTCTATCCCTGTATTTCAGAGGCTGCTCCTGAAATCTTCTTCAAATTGTAAAGATGTTTCTGATGGAGATTTTTTCGGAAAGATTCAGAGGTATGTCGCCTTCTGGAAAAGGCGACATACCGAAACTTTTATTGTTTTTTATCAGAGATTTATCGTGGGGTGTTCTTTGGGGCCGGCCGGAATGAAAATCGTCTCCTCACAACGGCGCGGGCACTCTTGGCGACCTTGCGGTCTGTTCGGTCCAGCCGCCGCCGAGAGCGCGATAGAACGTTACCAGATTCTCATAACGCGCGACCTGGACGCCGACCTGTGACTGCTGCGCCTGCAGGAGATTACGCTGGGAGTCGAGTGTATTGAGGTAAGAGTCCGTGCCGGCCTGATAACGCATTTTTGCGAGACGATAAGCATCGGCGGACGATTTCACCAGATCATCCATACGCTGCCCCTGATCGAGATAGGTCGAACGGGCGACAAGGGTATCGGACACTTCCCTGAAGGCCGTCTGGATGGCTTTTTCGTAAGCCGCGACTTTCTGATCCCGTATGGCCTTTGTGACCTCCAGGTTTCCCCGGTTCTGGCCCCAGGTGAAGATCGGGATGCTGATGTTGGGTTGCAGACCCCAGGTCGTCGCGGGAGCGGTAAACAGTCTGTGGAACAGCAGACTGCTGACGCCATCCGTGGCGGTGAGCGTGACTTTCGGGAAGAAGGCGGCCCGCGCCGCGCCGATATTGGCGTTGGCGGAGAGAAGGTCGTGCTCCGCCGAGATGATATCCGGGCGGCGGAACAGCAGATCGGACGGAAGTCCGGCGGGAACGTTGGCCATGAGCGTCTGTTCACCGAGCGGACGCGGTGGCGGCAGGTTTGCGGGGATCGGCGCGCCGATCAGCAATGTGATTGCGTTCTCGTCCTGAGCGACGAGACGGACCTGCTGGGCACGGAGCTGGGCGGCCTGATCCACCTGAGTTTCGGCCTGCCGCAGGGTCAGCATGTTTTCTTCGCCGTTATCATAACGCAGGCGGATCAGACGGAGATTGTCCGAGAGGTTATCCGTTGCATCGGAGGCGATCCGGAGAAGCTCGCGGTCACCGAGCCAGGCGATATAGGCGTTGGCGACCTGCGATACGACACTGATTCTGACGGCGCGGGCGTTCGCGACTTCCTTCAGCGCCGCTTCGGCAGAGGCTTTCGAAAGACTGCGGATACGTCCGAACAGATCGATCTCGTAAGACGAGAAACCGATGCCGGCGCTGTAATAACGGAAGGTGGAGATCGATTCTCCCACGCCCGGAGCAAAGCTGAAACCGGCGGTCTGGGAGGGCTGCATATACATGGCCCCGCCGGTGGCGCCGATGGCCGGGAACAGCGACGCGTGCTGCACATCGTACTGTGCGGCGGCCTGGGCGACGCCGGCGGCGGCTGTCCGCAGGTCACGGTTTTCCTTCATGGCGATCGCGATCAGGGCTCTGAGACGCGGATCGGTGAAGAAATCGGTCCAGCCGAGATCGGAAGCGGGTGTCTGAAGGGTTTTTCCTTCGGTCTTTGCTTCGGTTTTCGGCTCCTGCGGATATGCCTGGGCTACCGGCGCTTTCGGGCGATGGTAGACCGGGGCCATCGTGCAGGCGGAGAGCAGTGCTGCCGCGAGGGGGATTGCCGCGATTTTCCGGGCTCTCCGATGGACAGTGGAGAGGTCGTTCATCAGTGGGTCTCCGGAGACGCCGCAACCGGCGTGGCAGTTTCCTCCCGCTCACTGTTCCGCTTTACGCGGAACAGACGAAGGACGAGGACAAAGAACAGGGGCACGAAGTAGATCGCGAGGAAGGTGGCGGTCAGCATGCCGCCAACGACGGCTGTTCCGATTGCCTGCCGGGCGGCGGAGCCGGCGCCTGAGGCGATGGCCAGCGGGAACACGCCGAGCACGAACGCGATCGAGGTCATCAGGATGGGGCGCAGGCGCTCCCGTCCGGCGTTCAGCACGGCGTCTTCCAGAGACTGGCCGCTTTCGAAATTCGCTTTCGCGAATTCGACGATCAGGATGGCGTTTTTCACGGCGAGACCGACGGTGGTGAGGAGGCCGACCTGGAAATAGACGTCGTTATCCATGCTGCGCCACAGCGTTGAGGCGATCGCCCCGAGAACGCCGAGCGGGATCACCAGCAGCACCGCCATCGGGATGGCCCAGCTTTCGTAAAGCGCTGCCAGGCACAACAGGATGACGATGGCCGAAAGGGCGTAGAGGGAACCGGTGGAGGAGCCGGCGGCCATCTGTTCGAAGGACAGGCCGGTCCATTCGTAACCGATGCCGGACGGCAGGGTCGCGAGGATCTCCTTAATGGCGTTGATGGCGTCCCCGGAGCTGTATCCGGCGGATGGCTGGCCGAGGATTTCAAAGGCGTTCAGCCCGTTATAATCCTCGACTTTCTGCGGGCCGACGATCCAGGTTCCGGTTGCGATGGCGTTGAACGGCACCATTGTTCCCGTGGCGTTGCGCAGATACCAGGCGCTGAGATTTTCCGGCACCATGCGGGAGGGCGGCGTTCCCTGGATGTAGACCTGTTTCACGCGGTCATCGCGCATGAACTGGTTGACGTAGATCGAACCCAGAGCGCCTTCGATGAGCGTGTTGATATCCGCCACGGAGACACCGAGCGCGTTGGCTTTCTCCCGGTCGATGTCGAGATGGTATTGCGGGGCGTCTTCCATGCCGTTCGGGCGGACGGCCATGAGGCGTTTGTCCTGCGCGGCTTTCATCAGCACCATATTGCGGGCTTCGAGCAGTTTCGCGTGGCCGACATGGCCGCGATCCTCAAGCTCCAGGTCGAAGCCGGATGCGTTGCCGAGTTCGAGCACGGCTGGCGGATTGATAGCGAAGATCTGGGCTTCCGGGTCGCCCCAGAAATGCATCATGATACGGGTGGCGATGGACTGCACGTCCTGACCCGCGGATGTGCGCATGTCCCAGTCCTTCAGTTTGATGAAGAACGCGCCGGCGTTCTGTCCCTGGCCGGCGAAGTTGAAGCCGTTCATGACGAAGACGGATTCGACGTTTTTGCTTTCGGTTTTAAGGACGTAATCAGAGACTTTCTGCGTGACCTTCGCTGTCTGCTCCATGGTGGCGCCTGGCGGCATGGTGACCTGGCCGAAGATCAGGCCCTGATCTTCGTTCGGCAGGAAGCCGCCGGGGAGGCGCATGAACAGGAACACTGTGACGCCCACGATGGCGGCGAAACCGAGCAGGGCCAGCACGCGATGGCCGACCATCAGATGCACGCCTGACAGATAGCCTTTCGTGAGACGGTGGAAGCTCCGGTTGAACCAGCCGGGGAAACCTTTCGTTTTTTCATGCTGGCCGGGTTTGAGCATGGTCGCGCACAGGGCGGGCGTCATGACCATGGCGACCAGAACGGAGAGCCACATCGCCGAGCAGATGGTGATGGAGAACTGGCGGTAGATCACGCCGGTCGAACCGCTGAAGGCGGCCATGGGCAGGAACACGGCGGTCAGCACGAGAACGATGCCGATCAGCGCGCCGGAGATTTCATCCATCGACACGCGGGCGGCTTCTTTCGGAGAGAGGTTTTTCTCCGTCATGACGCGCTCGACGTTTTCGACCACGACGATAGCGTCATCGACGAGGAGACCGACGGCAAGGACCATGGCCAGCATGGTGAGTGTGTTGATGGAGAAGCCGAGGACCGACAGGACGCCGAATGTGCCGAGCAGAACCACCGGGACCGCGATGGTCGGGATCAGGGTCGCACGGAAATTCTGCAGGAAGACCAGCATGACGAGGAAGACGAGGCCGATGGCTTCGGCCAGTGTGATGACGACTTCCTTGATCGACAGCACGATGAACGGCTCGGTATCGAGCGGATAGACCGTCTTCAGGCCGGGTGGATAGAATTTCTCGAGCTGGGCGATTTCCGTCCGGACGGCGGCTTCTGTTGTAAGCTGATTCGCGCCGGGGGTCAGTTTCAGCGCCATGCCGACGGAGGGTTTACCGTTATAGACGGCGTTGTAATTGTAGCTCTGCGCGCCGAGTTCGACACGCGCCACGTCTCCGATCCGGACCTGCGAACCGTTCTGCTGAACTTTCAGCAGGATTTTACGGAATTCCTCCGGCGAGGAGAGGCGTGTCGGGCCGACGATGGTCGCGTCGAGCCGTGTTCCTTTGTTCGCCGGCAGGCCGCCGAGTTCGCCGGAGGACACCTGCAGGTTCTGGGTCTGGATCGCGGCCTGCACGTCTCCGACCGTCAGCGAATATTTGTAGAGCTTTTGCGGATCGAGCCAGATCCGCATGGCGTATTCGGAGCCGAACAGCGTGTGATCGCCGACGCCGGAGACGCGGGACAGCGGGTCCGAGATGTTGGAAGCCACGTAATCCGCGACGTCCTGGGCGCTCATCGAGTTGTCGGTTGAGATCAGCGCAATCACCATCATGAAGTTTTTGACGGCTTTTGCGACGGTGATGCCCTGTGAGGTGACTTCCGTCGGCAGTCTGGGCTGGGCCAGCTGCAGTTTGTTCTGCACCTGGACCTGCGCGATGTCGGGATTTGTCCCCTGCGCGAAGGTCAGGTCGATTTCCATCTGGCCTGACGCATAGGACTGGGCCGAGATGTATTCGAGATGATCCAGTCCGAACATCTGCTGGAGGATGGGTCGCACGACGGTATTGTTCACCGTCTCCGCGGACGCGCCGGGATAGGTCACGGTGAGGGCGACCTGAGGCGGGGCGATCGACGGATACTGTGCGATCGGCATGCTGAAGATGGCGACGCCGCCCACGAGCATGATGATGAGCCCGATCACCCATGCGAAGACGGGCCGGTCAATGAAAAAACGTGACATGCCGGTTTACTTTTTCTCTTCTGGTGAGGAGCCGCTGTCGAACGGGACCGGTGTCACCTTGTCGCCGGGATGGACTTTCAGCAGGCCGACCACGATGACGCGGTCGCCAGGCTTCAGACCGCTGCTGACGATCCAGTCGCTGCCGCGTGTGGCGGTTGTGGTGATGGCCCGGAGCGCGACCTTGTTGTCCGCGTCCAGGGCGAGCACCTGCGGGTCGCCGTGGGTATTGCGGGTGACGGCCTGCTGCGGGACGAGGAGCGCGTTCGGGTCGATGCCCTCGTCCAGGGTTGCGTGGACATACATGCCGGGCAGCAGAAGCTTTTTCGGATTCGGGAAAACGGCGCGAACGACGACGGTGGCGGTGGCCTCGTCGACGTTGACCTCGCTGAACTCCATTTTGCCGGGCAGTTCGTAGGTCGAGCCGTCTTCCATCTGGAGCGAGACCGGCACGGTGTTGTCGGGATTGACGTGAATCCGTCCTGACGCGACTTCCCGGCGGAAGCGCAGCAGCGAGACGGCGGGGAGGTTCACGTCGACATAGATCGGGTCCAGCCGGGTGATGACGGCGAGGTTTCCGGTCTGGCCGGAGGTGGCCAGGGCGCCGACGGTGAGCAGGGAGCGGCCGATGCGGCCGGAGATCGGCGCGTTGACTTTCGTGTAGCGCAGATTGACGGCGGCGGCTTCGACCTGGCCTCTGGCGATCAGGATCTGCGCGTCGGCCGATTTCGCGGCGGCCAGGGCGTCATCATATTCCTGTTTGCTGACAGCGTGAGCTTTTACAAGCGGGCCATAGCGTTCGAGCTTTGCTCTCGCGGTGGCGGCGTTGGCCTGCGCCTGGGCGAGCTGTCCGCTGGCGCTGTCATAGACCGCCTGATAAGTGCTCGGATCGATCTGGTAGAGTTGCTGTCCGGCGACGACATCGGCGCCTTCCGTGAAGAGGCGCTTCTGGACAACGCCTGTCACCTGGGGGCGAACCATGGCGATCTCGAATGCTTCGAGGCGTCCGGGGAGCTGCGTGCTGACATGCACGGGCTGCGTCTGCATGGTGACGATCTGCACCTGTTGCGGAGGCGGTGCGCCGCCCTGCTGGGTGGATTTTTTTCCGCAGCCGCTGAGGGCAAGAAGACTCACAGCCGAAACAAGTATGGCTGTGGCTGGAAGACGAAAGGGCCTGTTCACGCGTGCATCCTGCCGACCGAAAAGACATGGGTATGAGGCGTATGCCAGCTCTGCGACGCCGGCCGGAGAAAAATCCGGGGACGGAGCTGGCATGCCGAGAAACAAAACTATATAGTTTCCGAACCCAAGGTCAAGATGGGACAGACGGGACGTGAAAAACGACGCCGGACGGAAAAACGAGCGGACACACAGCCGGCAGACGCCGCGCTGTTCGTCCCCGCGCGGCCCCGGCCGTCCGCCGGAAATGGAAGAATGCGAACGCCGGCGGCGGATTCTGAACTCCGCATGCGAAATTCTTCAGGCGCACGGGTATCACGCCGCGTCCATGGACAAGGTCGCGCAATGCTCGGGCATGTCCAAGAGAACGCTGTACCAGCTCTATCCTTCAAAGCAGGATCTTTTTCTCTCGCTGATCGGGGCGAGACTTTTCTGTCTTCCCTCACCCGTCGAGCCGGTGGCGGAGACGCCGGAGGAAGAGCTGGCCGGTCTGCTCTCCGGTGTTGCGAGATGGCTGTTATGTCCGGATCAGATCGAACTGATCCGCGCCATCATCGCTGAGACGCCGGAAGCGCCGGACATTACCGAGATCATGCTCAATCTGAAAAAGGGCGGTGAGACCAACATCTTTAACCGCTGGCTGCGCGATTACTGTGTCGCTTCCGGTCATCCGGAGGCGGATATCAGCGGGCTGAGCCGCCATCTGTTCGGGATGACGATTGGCGAACTGATGCTGAACGGGCTGATCGGCGCGGATGAATATATGACGCCTGACGCCATCGGACATTTTCTCTCCTCCGGGGCACGGCTTTTTCTTGCCGGGCTCAGGGCCGGGTGGGAAAGCGACGCCGGAGGGAAAGCCGCTCCGTCTCGCTGAACGGCGCTCTGCATCCTGTTGCCGGACATTGTCAGAATGCCGGTGCGGAGTGCATCTGTATTTTCATCAAAGCGGTTTCTGCCCCGACGGGATTTGCCGCGTCCCGTACCATTGCGAAATGAGTGCCGGTTTTGCGTCGATTTCCTGCCATTCTTCTGGGAGCTGCCGTTGTGACGACAGCTCTGACCGCCGCTGCCTTTCTGACGGCGGGTCACATCGATCTTTCTTCTTTCGCCGCACGTCGTCTGGCCGCCGCGACAGGACGCAGCGTTCGGATCGGTTCGCTGCATGTTACGCCCGGTCGCTGGATAACGGTCGAACTCGACGATGCGCATCTGGGCAATGTCAGAAATGGCAGTCGTCCGGACATGATTTCGGTCGGGCATCTGCATACTCAGGTCAGACTTACTTCTCTGCTGTGGGGGCCGGTGGAAACGCGCGATCTGGTGCTGACCGGATTTTCGGGACTGTTCGAGCGGACGCCGGATCATACGCCAAACTGGCGTTTTGGTGCGTCGGAGCCTCGCAAGATTCAGGCGACAGCGCCTGACCAGACTTGGTTTCCGGGTCTTCGGCAGGCCACGATTCGCGACAGCGAGGTCATTTACCGGACGGCGCGGGGCCACAGCTACCAGGTCGGTCTTAATGACGTTACGTTCACCTCCGCAAACGACGACGCGCCACTGCTGATGAGCGTGACCGGCTCATATAATACGACGCCTGTTGCGATTATGGCGCGCATGCAGTCGATTTCACTGCTGCGTGTGGCCGGAACGCCATATGGCGCGGCGATTCACGCCACGTCCGGGGATCTGACGCTCGATCTGGAAAGCACCATTACCGACCTGCTCGATTTTGACGGTGTGGCGGGAAAGCTCACGCTGCGGACGCCGAGTTCGGCGCCGCTGATGGCGTTCGCGGGCGCGCCGGCTTCCGACTTTGCCATGGCGCTGGGCCTGGACGGACATTTTGTCCATCGCGGGAATTTATGGTCGCTCGATCATACGACGGGGCATCTGGGCAGCAATCAGATCACGGACGCGGATGTTGTCTTTACCGAAGGCGCGAAGGGGGCGCCTGACCAGATCGGCGGGAGCGTGAACTTCGCGGCCATTGATCTGAACGGACTGACCGGCGGCGGGGCATCGACGCAGCGGCACGCGGATATTTCACTGGCTGTTCCGGCGAAGCCGGACCCGGTCATTGATGTCCGTCTTGGTGCGAAACAGGTTTCTTATAATGACAGGACATTTTCGGATGTTTCGGTCGCGGTGACGCAGGGACCTGGCCGGATTGATGTGAAATCCCTTTCGCTGGCCTGGCTCGGTGCGCGGCTGCATGCGTCCGGAAGTCTGGCCGCGGCGGAGAACGGCACGAATCTTCGTGCCGCGGTTGATATGTCGGGGGCCGATATTGACCGGTTCCGGCGCCAGGCCGGACTGGCTGAGATTCCGATCAGCGGTCAGCTCAGTTTTCACGCGACGGCGGCGGCGGACAATATTCATACGCTTGATGAGGCGGAACAGGTGGCTGATCTCACGGCTGCGGTGGGCATGGACAGCGGGTCGATTTCCCGCAGGGTCATTGCGATGGCGTCGACGGATGTCAGCCTTCTGGTGCGCAGCGAGTCCGGGATGGCGCCTGTCTCCTGCCTGCTCGGCGTTCTGACGATGCGTCACGGCATGGGGACCGTGGTGCCGCTGAGGGTGAATTCGGCGGCGGGAACGGTGATCGGGGCGGCGCTATTCGATCTGAACCGCAAATGGTTCGATCTTGCATTCCAGAGCAGGGCGCCCGGTTTTTTTGCGCTCGATGTTCCGATCCGGGTGAGTGGCAGCTTCAGTCATCCCGGGTTCGGGCTGGCGGGCTGGTCGGCGAAGGGGCGCGATCTTCTGAAGAATGCCCGGGCTGTCAGCACATTGCCGGCCGGAATCGCAGATTTCGCCCCCGGAAAGGCGTGTCTTCGCATTACCTTATGAGGAGGCGTTCCGTTCAGCTGGGCTCCTGCTGTTGACGGGGATGGCTCTCATCCGCAATAACCCTCCCTTCCCTGCTCCTTATGGCAGGACCTCGTGATTTGTATGGCCGGCTTGCGGCGAGGATAAAGAACCGCGCTAAAGAGGCACTGGCAGGCGGAGCGCGCCTGCCAAGGTTTCCACGGTCGACGACCCGTGCGCGGGGCGGCAGTGATCCGCTTTCTCTGTCTGTCTCGCGCGATGGATTAAGGACAGAACCGAGACCGCGATGACAGACAAGACAGAAAACCCGTCCGATACTTCCGCTTCGTCCGGATGGCGTACCGCGACCCGGCTGCTTCATGCCGGTGTGGAGCGTACGCCGTATGGGGAGACGAGCGAGGCCCTCTTTCTAACTTCCGGCTTTGTCTATGACAGTGCCGAGCAGGCGGCCGCGACGTTCACGGGCGATGCGGTTCATTATCAGTATTCCCGCTTTGGCAACCCGACGGTGGACGCGCTGCAGCGTCGTCTCGCTGATCTGGAAGGCGCGGAATCCTGTATCGCGACCTCGACGGGCATGGGAGCGGTCTCGTCGGCCCTTCTGGCGCTGGTCAGAGCCGGAGATCGCGTCGTGGCGTCCCGCGCGCTGTTCGGCTCGTGTCACTGGATCATTGCGAATCTGCTTCCGCAATATGGGGTGGAGACCGTTTTCGTCGATGGTGGCGATCCGGATGCGTGGGGAGCGGCGCTCAGCAGGCCGACTGCGGCGGTGCTTCTGGAGAGTCCGTCCAATCCGATGCTCGATGTGCTCGATATCGCGGCCATCTCGGAACGCGCGCATGCGGCGGGTGCGATCGTGATCGTGGATAACGCGTTTGCCTCGCCGGTTTATCAGAAGCCTCTGGCGCTGGGCGCGGATGTCGTCGTGTATTCCTGCACGAAGCATATCGATGGCCAGGGCCGTGTGCTGGGCGGCGCGATTCTCGGGCGGGCGGACTGGCTCAATGAAGTGGTGCTCCCGTTCACCCGTAACACCGGAAATGCCCTGTCGCCCTTCAATGCCTGGGTCATGCTTAAAAGCCTTGAGACGCTGCCGCTGCGCGTGGACGCGATGACGCGCAACGCGGCTGTCGTTGCGGACTGGCTGGCCGATGCGCCGGGGATTGTCGGTGTGCGGTATCCGGGCCGGAGCGATCATCCGCAGCATGACATTGCGAAACGGCAGATGAGCGGGTTCGGCTCGCTGGTGGCATTCGAGGTTGCGGGCGGACAGGCGGGGGCTTTTGCTTTCCTTGACGCATTGCGGGTGATCCTGATCTCCAATAATCTTGGTGATGCGCGCTCACTCGCGACCCATCCCGCGACGACGACACACATGAAGATTGGTCCGGAAGAGCGTGCCCGTCTGGGAATCTCGGATGGTGCCATCAGGCTGTCGGTCGGTCTGGAAGACGCCGCGGATCTGACTGAGGATCTCGCCAGGGGTGTTGCGGCTCTGAAGTCTCATGGCTTCGGAGCGGGCTGACGTTCCGGAATATGTTGCCAGTCCGTGCCGACTCAGGGCTCACCGGCGTGGATGCTGTTTTTTTTTGAGCCCGTCGTCCGTCCCGACGATCCGGTCAGGCCAGTGGTCTGACCGGATTTCGTTCCGGTTAATCAGAGGGGGTAGAGCCCGCAATGTCCTCCAGGCCGCCAATGCCGCCGAAACTTTTCATGGACCCGGAAGCCGCGCTGAGCGAGGCGATCGCGGCGCTTCCGGCGTATGAGGACACGACGGAGGGCGTGCGGGTCATTGTGCGTGCGTTCTGGCTCGACGACCAGTCGCAGCCGGAGGAGCATAATTACTGCTGGGGCTACAGAATCCGCATTGAGAACCACAGCGACAGAACGGTGCAGCTGCTTGAGCGCTCGTGGGAAATCATTGACGCGCAGGGGCAGGTCGAGCGGGTCCGGGGGGACGGCGTGATCGGTGAGCAGCCGGTGATCGAGGCGGGGTCCGGCTTTGAATACACATCCGGTGCCTCACTCGACACGCCGAGCGGCATCATGCGCGGGCTTTACCGGATGATTGAGGAACCGACCGGGCGTCTTTTCGATGTCCGCATTCCGCCGTTCAGCCTGGACAGCCCTTACCATTCCGGTCTGGTGCACTGAGTTTACCGGTTTTCGCTGCTTCCGGGCCAGCCGTGGCGCGGTGTATCCACATAACTGTTTGAAAAAGAGACTCCCGCGATGAGCAATTCGTCCTCTCCGAAGGATCTGCGGTCCCCGGTATCACGTCCGTCCCGGCAGGAAGCCGAGGAGGCTGTCCGCGTTCTTCTGCGCTGGGCGGGGGAAGATCCCGGACGGGAGGGTCTGCTGGACACGCCGTCCCGCGTCGCGCGGGCCTACGAGGAATTTTTTGAGGGTTATCATGTCAGTCCTGAAGAGCTGCTTGCGCGGACTTTCGCGGAAGTCGAGGATTATGACGAGATTGTCCTGCTTCGCGATATCCGGTTCGAGAGCCACTGCGAGCATCATATGGCGCCGATCATCGGTCGTGCGCATGTGGCTTATCTTCCGCGCCGGCGGGTGGTGGGGATTTCAAAACTGGCGCGGGTGGTTGAGGCCTATGCGCGGCGGTTTCAGATCCAGGAGCGCCTGACCGCGCAGATTGCCAACACGATCGATGCGGTTCTGGAGCCGCATGGAACAGCAGTGATTCTGGAAGCGGGTCATCAGTGCATGACGACGCGGGGGGTCCATCGTCCCGGGGTGTCGATGGTGACGAGCCGTATGCTCGGGGTGTTCCGGGAAAATTCGGATACCCGGCGGGAGCTGATGGCGATGCTTAACCGCCCGACGATTGGCGAACTTTCCGCCTGAGTGCGAGGGAAGGTCTTCCGGGTTTGAGGCTTTAACCCGGAAGACTTTTCAGCCGAATCTGATTCCGGATTTTATGGACAGCAGGCCGGGCTCTGGCCTGGTCCGGAAAGGGCGCCGGTCCCCTCATCCCGTTCAGGAATCAGGGGACTGTGTGCTTATTTTTCCACGATATTCCATGTGACCACGAAGTGATTCGGGACCGGTGAACTCGGTGTCATGCCGACCGACGCGCTGATCTGTTTGCTTTTATAGAGATCGCTGATCGCTTTCTGATCTGCCTGGACGGCCTCGTTGCTGACGGGGGAGCCGGGACGCAGTTTTGTCACCGCGGTCAGGGCGTCTGTCGATATTTTGGAATTCCCTGAGAAGACCACACCATCCACGACCGGTGCGACGCTGGCCTGTTCGCTGATGACCCAGTTAACCTCCACGTTCTTTCCGATGAATTTCAGGCCGCCGCCAAACGAGCTGCCGATATTCTTCGACTTGTACAGATCCTCAACGGCGCCCAGCCCCTGATCGATCTGGGTCTGTGTCACCATGTCTCCGACATGAAATGGCACGACCCCCATGATTTCGGCGGTCGAAACCTGCTTATTTCCGGAAATATTAAGGGCTTTGAGTTTGAGCGGCTCATTCGGACCGGGCGCTGAGGCGGCCAGAGCATCCGTCGGCGCGATGGTGAGAACGGCGGCGCCAGAGAGCATGAGACCGAGTCCTGCGGTCAGGTATCGCAGCCTGAGGCGACGGGAACGCGGTGAGGTTTCGGTCATAGGTTATGCTCTCCGAACTGATTTTTCTGATGTAATGATGCACACGCGCCGGATGCTGCCAAGGCCGTACAGGCTGTTTCGCACTCATTATGGTAGCGGCAGCCTGGTGAAATTACGCGGGCTGCCGGTCAGCGCGACGTGGGTGGCGATCTCCGTCAGGCGATGTGATCCGGGTTGGAGGCGGCTGGAACCGGGCCTCCGCCTGCCTGCCGTGGCGCGCTCTTCCTGCGCGGAGAGAAGAATGCGCGCGAGCAGGTCTGGCGCGATGTGAATACGCCGGAGCGGCACAGTTTCTGCTCACTGTTTCTTAAAAGAGCTCTGCGACGCTTCGTCCATGACGAAGACCGCTCCCTGTTCTCCCTCCCCTGCCCCATCGGAATCCCGGTCAGCGCCTCCGGCGGACTCTCCGGCGGAATACGGCGCGTCCCTGCAACTGGCCGGCCGGCTGGAAGAAGCGGCGGTCGCCTATCGCGAGGCTCTTGCGCAGAATCCTGACGACGCCCGCACACTGAGCAATTATGGAGGTCTGCTTTGCTCTTTCGGAGCGTTCCGCCCCGCGCACAGTCTGCTTATGCGTGCCGTGACGCTTGCGCCGGATCTGGCCGATGCATGGAGTAATCTTGGGAATGTGCTACAGCAGATGCAGCATTTCGACGAAGCGATTGCGGCGTATTCGAACTGCCTGCGGCTCAGCCAGGCGCATCCGCTTGCTCTGAGCAATCTCGGGGTCGCGCTGGACTGCCGCGGCGAACATGCGATGGCGCAGAACTTTCACCGTGTCGCGGTCAGACTGGCGCCGGAGAATGCCGAAAATCATACAAATTTTGCCATCTCGCTTCTGTCTGCCGGCGATTATCAGAATGGCTTTCACGAGTATGAGTGGCGCTGGAAAACGCGGACAACGCGCCCGCACGGGATGACTGCGCCGTTGTGGAAGGGAGAGTCTTTTGTCGGACAGACTCTTCTGATCCATACCGAGGGCGGCTTCGGCGATATGGTGCAGTTCGCACGATTCATTCCGCTGGCCGTCCGGCGCGGCGGACGTGTTATCGTCAGGGTGCGGCGGGAGCTTCTGAGCCTGCTTGAGGACTCTTTCCCCGGCCAGGAATTCGTTACGGAGGATACGCCGCCGCCGGCGCATGACATTCAGTGCCCGGTGCTGAGCCTGCCGCCGGCGCTTGGTATCACACTGGATACGATCCCGGCGTCCGGCGGCTTTCTCACGGCAGATCCGGAAAAGGTCGCACGGTGGCGGGACCGGCTTGCCGAGGATGCTGTGGCCCGGGGTGCGTCGTCCCGGGCGCTTCGTGTCGGTCTCGTGTGGGCCGGGGCGCCGCATTCGGAAATCCGGGAAGCTGAAATTGCCGATAAGCGGCGCTCGACGGATCTGGCCACTCTGGCGCCTCTGCTGACCTCGGCGCCCGGTGTTCAGTTTTACTCTCTGCAGGTGGGAGCGAAGGCGGAACAGGCCAGGCACCCGCCTGAAGGAGTTCAGTTGATCGACCATACGGCGGGACTGCATGACTTCAGCGATACGGCTGCTCTGATCAGCAATCTGGACCTTGTTATCGCTGTCGACACCTCAACGGCGCATGTCGCGGCCGGGCTTGGCAAACCTGTCTGGCTGATGTCGCGCTACGATCAGTGCTGGCGATGGCTGGCGAAGAGGACCGACTCGCCGTGGTATGATTCGGTCACGATTTACCAGCAGGACAAACCGCTGGACTGGTCGGGCCCGGTTCGCCGGATGAGCCAGGATCTGAAGGCGCTTTCCGCTAAGCGCCATGACATCTCTGTTCCGGAAGCCTCCGGTGCTGTGGCTCAGATGTCGAGCAGTTCCACGGACTGAGACTGTGCGTGCTCCTGAATGAAGGCGTAGCGCAGTTCCGGCTTCCGGCCCATCAGGCTTTCGACCCGCTCCCGTGTTTCCATTCTGTCTTCCGGCCGGGCGATGACGCGGAGCAGAGTGCGCCGGGACGGATCCATTGTTGTTTCCTTTAGGTCTTTCGGCGGCATTTCTCCGAGACCTTTAAAGCGGGAAACTTCTACTTTCGCATTTGCTTTGAACTGCGTCCGGATCTTTCGCTCGCGATCGGCGTCGTCCATCGCGTAGATGGTTCTGGCGCCCTGGGTCAGGCGATAGAGCGGCGGCTGGGCGAGATAGAGATTCCCGCCCCGGATCAGTTCCGGCAATTCGCGGAAGAAGAACGTCATCAGCAGTGAGGCGATATGCGCGCCGTCCACGTCGGCGTCGGTCATGATGATGACGCGGCCGTAGCGGAGTTTGCTGTGGTCGAAGCGGTCTCCGATGCCGCAGCCCAGAGCTTCCACCAGATCGCGCAGCTCCTGATTCGCTCTCAGTTTTTCGGCTGAAGCGCTGGCGACGTTGAGGATCTTGCCCCTCAGCGGCAGAACGGCCTGTGTTTCCCGGTTGCGCGCCTGTTTCGCCGAGCCGCCGGCCGAATCGCCTTCGACCAGGAAAATCTCTGTCTCTTCGGCTTTTTCGCGCGTGCAGTCCGTCAGTTTTCCGGGAAGACGGAGCCTGCGCGTGGCGCTTTTACGCGGAGTATCCTTCTGTTCGCGGCGTCGCACGCGGTCTTCGGCGCGCTCCACCACGAAGGCGAGAAGCGAATCGGCCTGGGCCGGGTTGGCGGAAAGCCAGTGATCGAAGCGGTCACGCAGGGCGGTCTCGACAAGCTTCGACGCCTCTGAGCTGGTGAGCTTTTCTTTTGTCTGGCCCTGAAACTGGGGGTCCCGGATGAACAGCGACAACTGCGCCACGACAGCACCGAGGATATCCTCCGCCGTGATGATGCTGGCACGTTTATTCGACCGCTGTTCGCCCCAGGCGCGCATGCCTTTCAGGAGCGCCGCGCGGCACCCGGCTTCATGCGTTCCGCCCTGGGGTGTCGGGATTGTATTGCAGAAAGAAACGAATCCGGAATTTCCGGATTCGAGAAATGCGATGGCCCATTCGACCCGGCCTGTCGATTTTCCGTTCACTTCCGGCAGATCGGCGTCACCGGCCCAGATCGGCGCGAGAAGCGGAGCGTGTGCGCCAAGTTCATCGGAGAGGCTGTCCGCAAGGCCGCCCGGGAAATGCAGGATGGCTTCGGCCGGCGTCTGATCTCCGGAGCGGATGAGGGACGGATCGCAGGTCCATCTGATGGTCACGCCACGGAAAAGAAAGGCTTTCGAGCGGCAGAGACGATACAGGCGGGCTGGCTGGAAGGCGTGTGTGCCGAATATCTCGGGATCGGGCCGGAAGCGGATCTGTGTGCCGCGCCGGTTTGGCGCCGCTCCGACTTTTTCGACCGGGCCAAGCGGGATTCCCCGCGCGTACACCTGCCGCCACAGAGTGCGTTCGCGGGCGACCTCGACTTCGAACGAGGAAGTCAGCGCGTTCACGACCGACGAGCCGACGCCGTGCAGGCCGCCGGAGGTCGCGTAGGATTTGTCCGAAAATTTTCCGCCCGCATGCAATGTCGTGAGGATGACCTCCAGGGCGGAGCGATCGGGGAAACGGGGATGCGGATCGACGGGGATGCCGCGACCGTTATCGCGGATCGTCAGCCAGTTATCGCGATCGAGTGTGACGTCGATTGTCGATGCGTGGCCGGCTACGGCCTCGTCCATCGAGTTGTCAAGAATCTCGGCGGCGAGATGATGCAGAGCGGCCTCATCGGTGCCGCCGATATACATGCCGGGACGGCGTCTGACGGGCTCCAGCCCTTCCAGAACCTCGATCGCGCTGGCGTCATAGGCATTGCCGCCCTCCCCGGCTGCCGCCGGGGCTCCGGACGTTTCTTTCGGGGCCGGCTGTTTCGGGGAGGCACCGTCTGTCGGGAAGAGATCACTCATGAGGGGTCTGTCCCCCGGCGGCCGGGATTCGTCAAGAAGTCTGTTGCTCCGCCGGGACCTCAGACGGTCGGCTTCACGTTACGCGCGCTTCGTGCGACTCCGGCGGCGGGCTGAGCTTTTCGCGGCGGCGGGCGCCTCACAGGTCTCGAAGACCGCGGGCTGCATGACGTCCCGGGCCTGAGCGTAGTTTGACAGATCGTGCTCGTTATCCAGCGCGGCGACTTCATCGAACATCGCCATGCGCTGCAGGCAGAAGATCGTGCCGGACTGCACGCCGTGCTCGGACTGGATATTTGCGAGCTGCGTGATGTAGTCATCATGCTCACGCTGCGCGCTGCTGCCATACGTGGTCTTGAAATAGGTGTTGAGGCGCTGTTCGCCGGCAAGGAGACTGCTGCGGAACTTCGCGACAAATTCATTGTAACGGTCCTGGGCCTTGCATGACAGGGCCGTCACCATGAGTTCGCTTTTCAGGCCCTGAATATCAAAAGCTTCACGGGCCGGGGAGCTTCCGCAACTTGCTGCGGAGGCCAGCGTGCTGCAGGACAGACCGGCCAGCAGGAGGCCGGCAGCGGCAAGACGGGAGAAAGCCGAAGACATACAGAGTCTCTCCAAAAAGGATTCGCGCAGGTTGTATGCCTGCGCATCTGACCGGAGGCGAGAATTTTTTGAAACCTGTTTGTTAACCAGGCTCGCTATAACGCCGATATCAAAGATAAATTATTATTTTCTGGCAGGTTGCATGTCTGCCATCCGGCTGTCGTGCGACCCTTTACGGGTCGGTCCGGCGCCTTTTGCGCCGAATCGGGGCTGACCGCGTGTCATCCATGCCAGCCCGTGACCTTTCAACAATGGCCGCGTTGCTCTAGAGCCTGTGGCAGCCTGGATCTGTGGCGACTCGCCATCAGATCGAAAAAGTCTTTCACTCACCAGAATTGCGGAGCCTTTGCGTGCGACTGCGAGTTTTAGTCATGCCGGTTCTTACCGCCGGTCTTCTGACGGGATGTAATCACGGCGCGTTGCAGACCGGAATTACCGGAACCCCGGATCCCTTCGGCAGCGTCAGAACATCTGCCGTCTGTCAGGTTTCACCGCCGAAAGCGGGGCCGACCGGGGATCTGGTGAGTTCGATGACCGTCCGCAGCGATGATGGCCGCTGCCTCCTCAGCGTTGCGGCACCGGATGGCGGACATTACGCGTCCTTTGGCGTCTCTCCGGCGCCGGAACACGGGAAAGCCTTCCTCTATACTCTGGATGGCAGGGTTCAGATTTCTTACACCCCTTCCCTGGGATACGCCGGTACCGACACGTTCACGGCAATCCTGATTCGCGGACCGGGGCAGAAGCGTGACCGGGTGACGGTGACCGCGACGGTGGACGCGACGGGTGTGGTTCTGCCGAAGCCAGCCGTTTCCGAGCCGCCCAAAGCTGAAAAAACCACGAAGAAGGCTCCGGTGCGCCGCCGGCGCAAGTAATACCGGAATACGGTGCCGGGCGGTTCTTTCGCGCCCGGCACGACTGACAGTCCGGGTTTCTGGCGCACCGGTTTTGTGGCCGCCGGGCCTGAGCAGCGTGTCCGGCGACAGCACGCTCAGTGCGGGGGCAAAGCCGGGTTCAGATGGAGAACGAGATCGGTTCGGTAAGAGGTTTACGTAAACCTGCCGCTTCGGCCCGCCGGATGAGATCGTCGAGTGTCAGATCCCGCAGCTTCGAGACCAGTTCCGTTTCCTGTTCGGACCAGAACGGGTCGATAACCTTTCCGAACAGATCACCCGAAGGGCCGTCGTCGCTGTCAGAGTCGGTGTTTACGACTGTTGCGACGATTTCGGCGACGCTGATATCGCGGCGCGGGCGTCCGAGATGATAACCGCCGCGCGGACCACGGACACTTTCAAGAAGAGATGAGCGGGACAGAGCCTGCAGCAACGGCTCGATGCCCCGCCGGGCCAGACCGGCGCGTTCGGCGATATCGGCCGCGCTGACTGTGCCGGTCCGTCCGGCGTGAAACGCGACATCCAGCATGATAAGCACGGCGACAAGTGCGCGGTCTCTGCGCAGCAGCATAATCGTTCCCCAGATGCGCGTTGGTTCTCCTTCCTATACCTCAGAGATGAGGACTCGTCACATATGCTTTTGAACCGATGTAAATAACGCCGGATAGCGGATTATCCACGGCCGGATCACGTGCTATGAGGGCAGGAAGATTTATCCGGCGTTCTCTGTCGGGCATTGTACGATGTCATGGCTTACCCCGTTAAGGGGCTGTACGACAGGAACCGATCAGGCGGGAGCAGGACAGGTGGCACCAGAAACAGACGCTCAGCACGGCCATTTCGGGTTTGCTCCGCCGCGCGGCCGGGTTTTCAGCTCTATTGTCGACGCTGTCGGCGGAACGCCGCTCGTCGCGTTGCCACGTCTCACGATGGAAGACCGGCTTCCGGCGAACATTCTTCTCAAACTGGAGTTTTTCAACCCGCTTGGCTCGGTCAAGGACCGGATTGGCGCGGCGATGGTGATCGCTGCCGAACAGGAGGGGCTGATCACACCGGGGCGAAGCGTGCTTGTCGAGCCGACATCGGGCAATACCGGCATCTCTCTCGCCTTCGTTGCCGCGTCGCGGGGCTATCGCCTGATCGTCACGATGCCGGAAGGGGCTTCGATCGAGCGCAGGAAGATGCTGCGGCTCATGGATGCGCAGGTCGAGCTCACGCCGTCGCGGCTTGGCATGGCCGGCGCCATTGCCCGCGCCAGGGAGATTCTTAAAACCACGCCGGATGCCTGGATGCCGGGGCAGTTCGACAATCCCGCCAACCCGCTTGTGCATGAAAAGACGACGGCTGAAGAGATCTGGCGGGACACGGATGGCGCGGTTGATCTCGTCGTTGCCGGCGTCGGCACCGGGGGCACCGCGTCGGGGATCGCGCATGCACTGAAGCCCCGTAAAAAGGGATTGCAGGTGTGGGGGGTGGAACCTGTGGAGAGCGCGATTCTGAACGGTGACGAGCCGGGGCCGCATGGCATCCAGGGCATTGGCCCGGGATTCTGTCCTCAGACGCTCGATGTTTCGGCTCTGGACGGTGTTCTGACAGTCTCCGAGAGGGAGGCGCTGGCGGCTGCGCGACGTTGCGCGCGTATTGACGGCATTCCGATCGGTATTTCGTCGGGCGCCGCGCTGCATGCGGCGATCACGCTCGCGCGGCGACCGGAGAATAAGGGCAAAACGATTGTTGCCATCGCGCCATCTTTTGCCGAGCGTTATCTCTCCACGTCACTTTTCAACGGGCTCTGACGGACGGGCTCTGGCAGACTGGGCCGGACGGATTACGCGGTCCAGGCAGCTTCCCTGTTCTGTTGCGAACAGCGTCGGGTAATGAAAGGCCCATATGGGCCTTTCATTACACTGTTATTCAGTATCTTTGTGTGGCGTTAAGGCGGATGCGAATAATTCGCCATGTGTCGCCAGACTGATTACCGGAGAATGATTTCCACGCGCCGGTTCTGTGGCTCGCGCGTATCCGGTCCCGTTGCGACAAGCGGGTGTGTCTGGCCAAAGCCGTTTACGTCGATAATCGTGCCGGCCACGCCGTCACGGACCAGTTCTGCTTTCACGGCGTCGGCGCGCCGCACCGACAGCGCCATGTTGTAGCGTTCGCCACGCGGTCCCGGATGCGCGGCCGAATTGTCCGTGTAGCCCGAGACCTCGATCCGCGTCACAGCCGTGTGGGCGGAGGCCTGTGCGGCGACCGCGACAATTGAGCGGGCGCGATCGCTGAGGCCGGCCTTATCCCAGTCAAAAAACACGAGATAGGTCCGGGCCGCTGCCGGGGCGGGCGCCGCGACTTCGGCCGGAGCGGGCGGCGGCGGAGGCGGTGCCGGATTAAATTCGTATCGCAGGCCGAGCATCAGGGAATGATTGAAATCGGTAATGGTGTCCCGGTTTCCCGAAGCGAAACTGTACTGCTTTGCGGTATCCCGGCCGCCAATCGTGCCCCAGGCTGTCGATCCGTGCGACTGCGGGCCGAGCATCGTCCAGAAGCGGTATTCCGCTGTGGCGGACAGGCCGACCACCCAGGGGACGGGGAAAGAAAGACCGAAAATGCCCTGATAGGCGAAATTGCCGAATGTGCCGCCGACATGCTGGGACAATGTATTGCCGGCCGCGGTGACGGTTGTGTTCATGGCGGTCCAGCCGTAACCGACGCCTGCGCCGAAATAAGGAAAGAGCCAGCTTTTACCGATATCCAGGTCAAAGAGCGCGTTCGCCATGACGCCATAGGTCTGACGACGGCCATCGGCGCGGGACTGCACGGAGTTCGTCACGAACCGCTCGTAATCCATATTGCGGTAATCGCCTTCGACTTCGACACGGAATCCGTTTCCGAGACCGTAACCGACCGATCCGATCCCGACGGCGCCGGTGCGCCAGCGATCGCGGCCGTCCGGGAACATGGCGCTGGAGCGGACGCGCTGATCCTGGTTGAATGTGGCGCCGCCTTCGCCGGCGACGTAGATGCCCTGAACGGGCTGGGCGAGAACCGGGCTGGACAGAACACATGCGACAAGCGGCGCTGACAGGACAGAGCCTGCGAGAAACCTGTAACGCAGCTTCATTATGTTCTCCTCATGCCCGGATCGCCGTCCGCCTCTGCGCCGACTACCCGGCAATGCGATCTGACGCCATACCATCAGGCACTGTTTTGCCGAAAGCGGGATTTCGCGCAACTCGGAACAGATCACCTGACGCTCAGCATCTGCTTTATCCTGCCAGGTCACGTCATCTTCACCTGTCCCGCATATAACGGGAAGGAGGACATGACCGGCGGGTGCTGTCTGTCAGACGCGTCCGGGGCATCCGGAGTTCCTTCAGCGCGATCGTCCGGGAGCGACTGTGGCCCGTTTACAACGGTCTGCGATTTTTTTGACGCGCCGTGAAAGGACGTCACAGCAACTTCGCCTCGAAGGGCGGAATAAAACTGTTTACACGGAATTCGAGCACCCAGAGATCGGGATCGCGTCCGACCTGCCGCGCGACATAGGCGTCGGCATCCGCCTCGCTGACGGGTTCGGCGCCGCTGCCACGCATCCATGCGGGAGAGCCGTCCGGAGCGCGGGTCTGCGCCAGGACGACCGCTTTTTCCGACGGGTCCACCAGAATGGCGAGAACGCCGCCGGCATCCTCGTCACCGCGCCGGAGCCGCATGGCCGGACATCCGCTCTGATTGGACTGACGCAGGACGGCGCTGACCCAGAGGGCTGTTTTGAGGCGGGGTTCACTCACAGGTTATTCGGCTCCAAGGGTCGCGCTGCCTTCCTCCGGCACCATGGCGAGGGCCGCGCGATAGGCGGCTGAGTCTTCCAGCACGCTTCGGGCAAGTTCGAGATCCATATCGCCTCCGAGGGCGGCCGGACAGGCTTTGCGGATTTCCAGGATGCGCGAAACGGGTATGGGATATCTTGCCTGACGGGACTGGAGGACAGGCCCCGGATCAGCCGCATGTCCTGCTTCAAGAGCCTCAAGCTGCCGCTGTGCATCGGCGGCGCCCCGGCTTGTGCAGAGCTGCGGCATGACGCCCAGGCCCTGAAGCGGCCATCCTTTAGGGGCGATCACCCGGCTCCATGTCACGAAGAGTTCACCCCTGTCCGGAAGCTGCGCCACTGTCTGCACGAGGCCCTTTCCCAGGGTCGCGCTGCCGATGACGACCGCGCGCCGGTGATCCGCGAGAGCGGCTGCGAGGATTTCAGCGGCGCTCGCCGTTCTGCCGTCGACCAGGATGGCGACGGGCAGCCCGCTGGTCATGTCGCCGCCCTGAACGGCCCAGACATGGTTGGCCTGTGGGTCCCGCCCGCTTGTCACCACGGCGACGCCCCGATCCAGAAGGAGTGCTGCCGCGGTGACCGCCTGCTGGAGCACGCCTCCCCTGTTGCCGCGGAGATCGAGGATGAGGCCGCGCAGACGGTGATCCTGCGACGCCTGATCAAGATACTGGCTCATCTCTTCGGCGGTTTCGGTGGAGAAGGACGTGACGCGGAGAATCACGAGCGGCCCGCTTGTGAATGCGAAGACAGTCTCCGGCGGCACCTGCGCCCGTTGCAGCGACACCGTTCTGGCGCGGCCGCCGGCTGCGGGCATCAGCTTCAGGGTGACTGTTGTTCCCGGATTTCCTCTGACCATTGCGTCGACTTCGGCCGCCGTGCGACCGGCTGTGCTGTGGCCGTTGACCGCGACGACTTCCTCGCCGACATCGATGCCGGCCGGCCACGCGGGACCGTTTGTATTGACCGCGGTGATCACGATCACGCGCTGTTCCCGGCCGCGCCCGCGTCTGGAACCTGTTGTCGTCGTGCGGACCTGATCTCCGAAGGACAGCCCGACGGCCCCGTCTCCGCCATTTCTCGCTTCACGATCGTTATCGGCCGGCGACGGGGCGACGTAGCGTGAATACGGATCGAGGTGATTGAAAAGTTCGTCGAAAAAGCTCTGGGCGATTCCGTCCAGGCCGGCTGCGCGGATGGTGTCCGAATGGTCCCATGCCGCACCGAGAAAGGCCGTATCGACATCCATCCATCCGCGCAGATCGTCGGCGGGAGGAGTCGCCCGTGTCAGCAGAACCGTCTGGCCGAGAAGCAGCTGGAGTCCGGATGCTCCCTCCACGACACGGAAGGACGGGTCGAGAGAGCTGATTCCACCCAGACCCCACAGGCTGAACTGCCGGATCGTATAGGGCTGCAGCGTCCGGGGCGAGAGGAATTCCATGGCCGTTGTGATTACGGAGTGGAGAAGAGCCGCATCCATCTGCGGATGAGCCTGCGCCGGGTCGGCGGAACCGGATGTCGGGGTGGCGACTTCCGGAGCGGCGGGCTGTGACTGACTGACGGGCTGGCCGGATGGCTGACTGGCTGGCGAGTTGACGGACTGGCTGGCCGGCTGGGTGACGGCGGGAGCCGGAGGATGGCCCGCGCTGCGTTCATTTCCGGTTCCGTCATCGTCATGCGGGCTGTGAACGCCCTGAGCGCAGGCGGTTCCCGCCAGCCAGAGGATCAGGATGAATGCCGGTATGAATGCGGGTGCGGCGAGATGAAGCGGGCGGCTCGTCGGGGGACGGGTCCGCATCCGGAAAGAGGCGGTGGCGCGTTCTGTAACAGCAGGCAGCGCAACCCGGATCATGACTGTGTATCCACGAACAGAAAGATGCACTGGAATGTGGCCTGCCTCAGTCCGGCGGGCCTTACCCGGACCGCCGTTCCCTTTTTCGGGCACAGCAAACCGGATGACGGGTACGGAAACGTCCCGCGATCAGGATATTTTCTGCTCACCCTGTTTAAATCTGATGCCATCGTTTCGCTGACTGCCGGACTGACTGCCAACAGACCGGTAAGCTCCGGTTCAGTCAATGTGACCAGGGCGCCGAACGGGGTCTCGCCTGTTACATGGCCTGTGAAAATCAGGTTTGTGTGCCGCGAAAGATACAGGGCGAGCAGTTTTTCGTGAGCGTCGCGCGTGGCGCATGCGGTCCGGTTTTCCATGAAGCTGAGATGCCGCGCCAGATCTACCAGATCCCCAAACGGTGTGCGCGGAGCAGCCGCTTCATGCTCCGGTTCGTCCAGCAGCGCGCGGTGGCAGACCAGATCCGCGTAACGCCTGATCGGGCTGGTGACATGCGCGTAACTATCAAGAGCGAGAGCGAAATGCGGAGACGGGTCGCTGCTGTAAAATGCGGCGGGCAGAGAGTGACGATCCCGGCCTGCCGTGCCGGCCAGAAGCTCCTTACGGACCCGTTCCGGGTCAGCCGGCGCGGGGTGACAGCGGTAGAGACCTGGCAGGTGACCGTCCTTCATGAGACGGGCAGCGGCGGAATTGGCCTGTAACATAAAATTCTCGATCAGGCGGTGGCTTTCATGCGCGGATGCCTGTTCGAGCGTCAGTGTATTCATCTCCGCGCCGGTCGTCACACGGATCTCGCTGCGTTCCATAACGAGCGCACCCCGGTTCGCGCGCTGTCGCGACAGAACCGCATGGGCGGCACGGAACGTTTCGATCAGTTCACGGGACAGACATGCCGGCACGGCTTCGTTGCCGTCGCATATCATCTGAAGCTGGTCGTATGTAAGGCGCATCCGGCTTCGCATGAGGCCGCGCCGGATCTGCGCTGCCGTCTGATGGCCGTCTGCATCGAGCCGGATATCAAAGATGACGCAGAGCCGGTCGGCATCGGGGCGCAGTGAGCACAGATCGTCGGAGAGACGTGCGGGCAGCATTGGAATGACGCGGTCGGCAAAATAGACGGACTGCCCTCTGTCGCGGGCTTCGCGGTCCAGCGCCGATCCGGGCCGGACGTAATGCGCCACGTCCGCTATCGCGACCAGCAGCCGGAAGCCGTCTCCCTCTCTTTCCGCCCATATCGCGTCATCAAAATCGCGGGAGTCGGGACCGTCCACGGTCACGAAGGGAATATCACGCAGATCGGAACGTCCGCTGTTCAGGGCCGCCGCGACATCGACCGGCTCGCAGGCATCCGCTTCGGCCTGCACATCGTCCGGGAAGGTTTCCGGCAGATTGTAGCCGATGATGCTGATCAGGCTCGCCGTGCCGGGAGCGTCGCCGCGCCCGAGAGTCCGGACGACGCGGGCCTGCCGGTACGATATCGGGGTGGCGACCACGAAATCACCGGCCTGGGAACCGGCTGTGTCAGCGGAGTCGACCTGCCAGGAACCTCGTGTGCGGGAACTGACCGGTTCGATGCGATAACCGGCCTGTGCGGGCTGCAGCAGACCGATGAGTGGGGTTTCGGCATCATCGAGCACGCGCAGGGTGCGTCCCTCGAACCGCCCTGCCCCCAGCGGTTTCAGGCGGGCGAGAACCCGGGTTCCCGCGCTGAGCGGCGGCCGGCCGGGCAGCGCACGGGCCATGAACACGACCGGCAGACGACCTGCTTCCCCGGATGAAAGAGAGGCTGCCTCGGGACGGGCGACCGGAGCGCCGTTGCGGTCTGTTCCGGTGATCACCACAACGCTGACAAGCGGCAGATGACGCAGGCCGCGAATCTTATCAGCGAGACCGGGTTCGGTGAACGCGCCTTCGAGCGCCATGCTGTGAAGCAGATCGCGCAGGGCGGCTTTGTGCTGCGGCCCGAGACCGAGGGCATGAAGCAGCGCACCTGTATCAGGCGGCTGGCCGGCCTGTCGCAGGGCCTGCATCAGCGCGGCGCGATCGATCGACGCGGACCGGCGCGTTTTCATTATGCAACCCCGCCCCTGCCACTTCGTCCCCGGCAGACCAGCTTCAGTTTTTAATCAGCGTCCGCCGTGGTCCTGCTTTTCGCGCTGCTGCGCGTCGTCGTTTTCGGTTTCGTGGCCTTTGCCTTTGTCGTTGTCTTCTTCGCTGCGGGTTTAGCTTTTGCCGTTGCTCCGGCCGTTTTCTTTGCCGTGGCGGCTTTTGCCTTTGGTTTCGCGGCGGTTTTGCCGCCCTTCGCTTTGAGCGGTTTTCCCTTTTCGGCGAGAAGAGCCAGGGCGCCATCCAGCGTGGTGTCATCCATACTTTCGCCGCGCGGAAGATTGGCGACGACCTGACCGTGCTGGACGTAGGGACCGAAGCGGCCCTTGCGGACGAGTACGGGCTCGCCGTCTTTCGGATGTGTTCCCAGTGTACGGATGGAGGCCATTTTTTTGGCCAGCGCATCCACGGCACGATTGAGACCGACCGTCAGAACGTCGTCATCCTTGTCCAGCGAACCGTAAATGGCACCCATTTTCACATAGGGTCCGAAGCGGCCGAGGCCCGCTTCGATCGGTTCGCCGAATTCGGGATGGATGCCGACGATACGGGGCAGGCTGAGGAGACCCACGGCCTGATCGAGCGTGATGGAGGCGCCGTCCATGCCGCGTGGCAGGGAAGCCCGTTTCGGCTTTGCCTTTTTGTCTTCCGGATTCGGTTCGCCCTGCTGGACATAGAGGCCCCACGGACCACGGCGCAGTGTGATGTCCTCGCCGGTTTCCGGATGCTGGCCAAGGACGCGCATTCCATCCTTCAGACCTTCGCCGCCATCTCCTTCTCCGCCATCGACCGCGAGGCGGCGGGTGTACTGACACTCGGGATAATTCGAACAGCCGATGAAAGCGCCGTAACGGCCGAGTTTCAGGCCGAGCCGGCCGGTGCCGCAGGCCGTGCACTGACGAGGGTCGGTGCCGTCGGCGGAGGGCGGGAAGAAATGCGGGCCGAGATCGCGGTCCAGCGCGTCGATCACCTCTGTGATCGTCAGATCCCGGGTCTGCGCGACGGCCTCGGAGAACGCATCCCAGAACGCGCTCATCACGGCGCGCCAGTCGACGCGGCCGTCCGAGATTTCATCGAGTTGCTCTTCGAGACCGGCGGTGAACTGCGTGTCCACATAGCGCTCGAAGAATGACACGAGGAACGCCGTGACGAGCCGGCCGCGATCTTCCGGGATGAAGCGGCGGTTTTCCAGACGGACATAGCTGCGGTCCCGCAGCACGGTCAGGATGGAGGCGTAGGTGGACGGCCGGCCAATGCCGATCTCTTCCATTTTCTTGACCAGGGACGCCTCTGAATAGCGCGGCGGCGGCTGGGTGAAATGCTGCTCGGCCTTCACGTCGCCGCGTTTCAGCGGGTCGCGCTCGTTCATGGGCGGGAGCATGCGGCTTTCGTCATCCGCCGCCTTGTCCGCCTCGTCTCTGCCTTCGGAGTACAGCTTCAGGAAGCCGTCGAAAGCGATGATCGAGCCGGTGGCGCGCAGGACTGTTTTGCCGGGCACGTCGGCGACATCGACGGCGACCTGATCGAGTTCGGCGGACTGCATCTGGCTGGCGACGGCGCGTTTCCAGACGAGTTCGTAAAGTCTGCGCTGCTCGTCCGTGAGGTGACGGCTCACGGAAGCCGGTGTGCGGCTGACATCTGTCGGACGGACAGCCTCATGGGCTTCCTGCGCGTTTTTGGCTTTCGTCGTATAGACGCGCGGCTGGGCCGGGACGTAGCCCGGTCCGAAATCCTTGCCGATATGGCGTCTGATATCGGTGACGGCCTCCGCGGCCATCGTGACGCCGTCGGTTCGCATATAGGTGATGAGACCGACCGTCTCACCGCCGAGATCGATCCCTTCATAAAGCTGCTGGGCGGTGCGCATGGTCACCTGCGCGCCCATCCCGAGCTTGCGGGAGGCTTCCTGCTGCAGAGTTGAGGTCGTGAAAGGCGGCGGCGGATTGCGGCGGACCTTTTTCCGCTCGACGGTGCGGACGGAGAATGTGCCGCCGAGGACGGCGTTCCGCGCGGCTTCAGCGTCCGCTTCCGTGGCGAGATCGAACTGGTCGAGCTTTTTTCCGTCCAGATGGGTCAGCTTTGCCGTGAACGGGGCGCCGGCTGGGGTCATGAATGTCGCGGCGACGGTCCAGTATTCGCGGCTTTTGAAGACCTCGATTTCGGCTTCGCGCTCGCAGATCAGACGGAGCGCGACGGACTGTACGCGACCGGCGCTTTTCGAGCCGGGCAGTTTGCGCCACAAAACGGGGGAGAGCGTGAAACCGACCAGATAATCGAGCGCGCGGCGGGCCAGGTAGGCCTCGATCAGCGGCATGTCGAGATCGCGCGGGTGCGCCATCGCGGTTCTGATGGCGTTTTTGGTGATCTCGTTGAAGGTAACGCGCCGGACCTCGACGCCTTTCAGCGCCTTCTTTTCCTCAAGCATGGCACGGACATGCCAGGAGATCGCCTCGCCTTCACGATCCGGGTCAGTGGCGAGATAGAGCGTGTGCGCTCCCTTGAGCGCCTTCGCGATGGCCGCGACCTGCTTCTGGCCGCGCTCGTCGGACTGCCACCGCATGGCGAAGTCATCGTCGGGCAGCACGGACCCGTCTTTTGGCGGCAGGTCACGCACATGCCCGAAAGAGGCCAGCACGGTGTAACCATCACCGAGGTATTTGTTGATCGTCTTCGCCTTGGCGGGCGATTCAACAACGACGACGTCAGTCATGCTCTCTCCGAGCCGGTCTGAAACCTCAGACTTTCGTCATTCTGTCTCAGCCGGCACCAACAGGACAACGGCTCCTCCAGGGAGCGATTCCACCCGCCCGGCAAGTTCGAGCTCAGTCAGAACCGACAGGACCGCGGAAACGGAGAACTGACAGTGCCGGACCAGCTCGTCAACCGCGACCGGTGTGTAGGACAGAAGCGACAGCACCCGCTCCCGCACCGTGTCAAGCCCTGACGATACGGAACCCCCATCCTCACCCCAGAGGGCCTGCCGCTCCGAGAACCCGCTGAACAGCCCTCCGCCGAAGGGTGTATCGTGCCGGAGAAACGGCAGAATATCAGCGATATTCTCGACAAGATGGGCGTTTTTGCTGCGAAGAAGATTATTGCTGCCGCGACAGCGCGGGTCGAGCGGTGAACCCGGCACGGCGAAGACGGCGCGGCTGTATTTATCTGCGAGATCGGCGGTGATCAGGCTTCCCGACTGCAATGCGGCCTCCACGACGACGGTGCCGAGTGAGAGACCTGCGATCAGCCGGTTGCGGCGTGGAAAATGTCTGGCCTGCGGCATCGTGCCGAGCGGGGCTTCGGTGACAACCGCACCTTCCCGGGCGATGCGCGCCTGGAGGTCCTTATGTTCCTGCGGATAGACGACGTCGATTCCACCGGCGATGGCGGCCACGGTTCCGCCCCAGTCCGGAAACACGCCATGGAGCGCGCCACGGTGAGCGGCGCCGTCGATGCCGCGCGCCAGACCGGAGACGACCGTCAGACCATTCTGGGACAGTTCCGTCGCCAGACTTTCGGTGAATCGCATTCCGGCCGCGGAGGCGTTGCGGGCGCCGACGATTCCGACGCTTTGTGCCCGCAGCAGCGCCGGATTGCCCAGCATGGTCAGGACTGGCGGAGAATCGGGGAGTTCAGCGAGCAGCGGCGGGTATTCGGGATCATGCAGGGTGATGAGCCTGCCGCCCATCTTCAGCACGCCGTCGATTTCTTCCGCGACGGCGCGTTCATCCGGAATGGTCAGGGGCCCGCGCCGGCCTGCCCGTCGGGCTCGCTCGGGCAGTGCCCGCAGCGCCTGCTCCGCCGAGCCGTATTCCGCTATCAGCCGGCGCCATGATACCGGACCGACATTCCCGGTGCGGGCAAGTCTGAGCAGGGCCGGAAGGTCAGGATTCACGGCATTCTCCGTTTCCGGTCCTGTTTACGCCGGGATCTGTCCACACGCCTGCATTTATCCGCACTTAATTAATCCGCCTTCTGGCCTCTGTCCGCCGGTTTTCAGGCAAATGGATTTTACTGGCCAATTCTGGGTTCACGACCGCTGAACAGCCGGGCGATATTCTCGCGGTGCCTGATAAAAATCACGAGACTGACCAGTGCTCCGGCCAGTGGTTTTTCGGAGATTGTGAAGGAATGGCCATACTGGAAAAACAGAATGACCGGCATGGCGGCGAAGGCCAGCAGGGCGCCTGCCGAGGAGATGCGTGTGATTTTCGCGCCGAGCAGCCAGATGAGGCAGCAGGCAAGTCCGGCCAGAGGTGACATGGCGAGGACGACACCGAGGCCGGTCGCAACGCCTTTGCCGCCCTTAAAGGCGAGCCAGACAGGAAAGCAGTGACCGATGACGGCGAAGATCGCGGCGGTTGCGGTGGCGCGGTCGGCGAGTTCCGGTGGGCACATGACCCAGGCGATCAGTACGGCAAGAACGCCTTTGAGGGCGTCCAGGGCGAGGGTTGCCGCGGCCAGATCTTTCCGTCCTGAACGGAGGACGTTCGTCGCGCCGATATTTCCCGATCCGATCCTGCGGATGTCGCCGCCGCCGGACAGCGCCGTCAGCACCAGACCGAACGGGATACTGCCAAGCAGGTAAGAGAAAATGACGACGGTGCCGATCAGGGTTGCCGGCGATTCGATGAAATTCACGCACTGTCTCCGAACACACGCACGCCGTTTTTCCACGTGCCCATGACCCTGCCTTCGAGCGCCCGTCCGTCGAACGGGGTGTTCTGGGAGTGTCCCGGCAGTTCACCGGCGACAACACGCCATGCGCGGTCAGGATCGAACAGGCAGAGATCGGCCGGAGCGCCATTCTCCAGCGTGCCGGCGGGGCGGGCACCTTTCCTGCGGGATGCGCCCGCCACCCCGAGGAGCGTAGCCGGCTTGCTGGTCAGCAGAGCCAGAGCTTCGGGCAGGGACAATGTGCCGTCATGATAGCGGGTGAGCGTGACGCCAAGCAGGGTGGCCAGCCCGGTGCCGCCGGCAGCGGCCTGCGCGAAGGGCAGGCGTTTGTCGTCGGCGTCACGCGGGGTGTGGTCCGAGGCAACGGCGTCGATCGTGCCGTCTGCAAGCGCAGCACAGACGGCCTGCCGGTCGGCTTCCGCACGCAGAGGTGGCGAGAATTTCGCATAGGTCCGGAAATCGCCGATCGCGTTTTCGTTCAGGTCGAAATAGTGCGGCGCCGTGTCACAGGTTACGGGCAGGCCCCGGTTTTTGGCGCAGCGGATCAGATCCAGCCCTTCTCCGGTAGAGACGTGACCGAAATGGAGGCGGCCGCCGGTCATTTCTGCGAGACGGATGTCACGGGCGATCATGATGGCTTCGGCGGCGGCCGGGATGCCGGGCAGACCGAGGCGGAGAGCGAGCTCGCCGTCGGTGGCGCAGCCGGAACCGGCGAGTGTCGGTTCCTCGGGATGCTGGACGACCATGGCGCCGAAACCACGGGCGTAGGTCAGCGCCAGCTTCATCAGCCGCGCGGTGCTGACGGCGCGGGCGCCATCGGTGAAGGCGACGGCGCCGGCTTCGTTCAGGAGGCCGATTTCGGCCAGTTCCTCGCCACGGCAGCCTTTGGTCAGCGCGCCATAGGGCAGGATCGAGACATAGCCCGGCTCCTCGCCACGGGACCGGAGCAGACGCACCATGGCGGGATCGTCGATGGCGGGTGTGCCGGTGGGCAGGACGGCGACTGTCGTGATGCCGCCGGCGAAGGCCGCGCGGGAGGCGGATTTGACCGTTTCGCGGTATTCATGACCGGGCTCGCCGATTTCGACGCGCATATCGACAAGGCCGGGACACAGCACCGCACCGCCGCCGTTCACGACGGTTGCGTCTTCGGGCGTGCCTTCGGCGCCGGCCTGATCGAGGCCGGCGATGCGACCGTCCCGGACGAGAAGGCGACCGGGCTGGTCGAGGCCGGAAGCCGGGTCGATCAGGCGGACGTTTTCGAAAACAAGGGTGCTCATGACCGGGCTCCGCGCGCGAGAAGATCGAGCACGGCCATGCGGACGGCGACCCCCATTTCGACCTGTTCGCGAATGACGCTCTGATCGGAATCGGCGATCTGGCTGTCGATTTCCACGCCGCGGTTCATCGGGCCGGGATGCATGACGAGCGCGCCGGGTTTCGCCAGGTCGAGCCGGCGGCGGTCGAGCCCGTAAAACCGGAAATATTCGCGGGCGCTGGGCACCTGACCGCCGGACATGCGCTCGCGCTGAAGGCGGAGCATCATGACGACATCGGCGTCACGCAGCCCCTCTTCCATGGTGTGATGGACTTCGACGCCCAGAGCTGACATCGCGCCCGGGACGAGAGTGGGAGGGCCGACGACGCGCACGCGGCAGGACATGGCGGACAGCAGATGGATGTTCGAGCGGGCGACCCGCGAATGGGCGATGTCGCCGCAGATGGCGACGGTCAGACCTTCGATACGCCCGAGATGGCGGCGGATGGTCAGGGCGTCGAGCAGGGCCTGCGTCGGATGTTCATGAGTGCCGTCACCCGCATTGATGACGGAGGCGTCCACTTTCTGCGCCAGCAGCGCGGGGGCGCCGGACTGGGAGTGGCGGACGACAAGAAGATCGGCCCGCATGGCATTCAGGGTCGCGGCCGTGTCGAGCAGGGTTTCGCCCTTGTTCACGGAGGACTGGGCGATCGACATATTGACCACGTCGGCACCGAGACGCTTGCCGGCCAGTTCGAAAGAAGTGCGGGTCCGGGTACTGTCCTCGAAGAAAAGATTGATGAGGGTGCGGCCACGCAGACGGTCGCGCGGGGTTTTCCGCGAGCCGTTCATCAGAACATAGGTTTCGGCGAGATCGAGAATCGGAATGATCTGGCTGGGGTGCATGCCCTGCACCCCGAGAAGGTGGCGGCCTGAGGCGCCGAAGAAACGGGAGCCCCCGGCCTGTCCTTCAGCCATTCTGCACGGCTCCGATCCGGGCCAGAACCTCATCTCTTCCGAGAGCGGCTACGGTGGCGTCAATGCCGGGCGAGGTGGTCGTGCCGGTGAGCGCTGCGCGAAGCGGCTGGGCGACCTGGCCGAGTTTGTGCCCGTATGTTTCCGCGAAGAGACGAAGGGCCGCGTCGATCTGCTCAGCTTCGAACGGCTCGACGACCGCCAGCGCACGCGCCAGTTCGCCGAGCATGGCGCGGGCTTCGGGCGTGAGATGCTTCTGGGCTTTTGCGTCGAAGGTCAGAGGAACCTGGCGTCCGAGGAAGGCGGCATTGTCGGCCAGTTCGACCAGCGTGCGGGCGCGCTCTTTCAGGCCGGGCATGAGTTTCAGGACACGTTCGCGCGTGACCGGGCCGGTATCGACCCCTTCCCTGCCCGTCAGCCGTTCCATGACATCGTTTGTCAGGCGTTCATCATCGGCTTCACGCAGGTAGACGGCGTTGACGTGGGTGAGCTTGGTATAATCCATCCGGGACGGGGAACGGCCGACGCCGTCCAGATCGAACAGGCGGATCTGCTCGTCACGGGAAAGGATTTCGGCATCGCCGTGGCCCCAGCCGAGACGCAGCAGGTAATTGCAGAGGGCTTCGGGCAGATAGCCCTCGTCGCGGAATTCGACGACCGACTGCGCGCCGTGACGTTTGGACAGCTTGGCGCCGTCGGGACCGTGGATCAGCGGCAGATGGGCGAAACGGGGCTGATCCCAGCCCATGGCGCGGTAGATCATCAGCTGACGGAAGGTATTGGTCAGATGATCGTCACCGCGGATGACGTGGGTGATGTCCATGTCGTGGTCATCGACGACGACGGCGTGCTGGTAGGTTGGCGTGCCGTCGGAGCGGAGGATGATCATGTCGTCGAGTTCGGCGTTCGCGACGCGGACTTCGCCCTGGACGAGATCCTCGATAACGGTTTCGCCTTCGTGATCCGCCTTGATCCGGACGGCATAGGGTGCGCCGGGAGGGGCTTCGGACGGATCGCGGTCGCGCCACATGCCGTTGTAGCGGGGCGGACGGCCTTCGGCCATCGCCTGCTCGCGCATCTGCTTCAGCTCCTCGGGGGTGCAGAAGCATTTATAGGCTTTGCCGGCCTCAAGAAGCTGCAGAGCGACCTCTTTGTGACGCTCCACGCGGGTGGACTGGAACACGGGCTCGGCGTCCGCCGTGATGCCCATCCATTTCAGGCCATCGAAGATCACGTCCACGGCTTTCTGCGTGGAGCGTTCGCGATCCGTGTCCTCGATCCGGAGCAGGAACTGCCCGCCGTGATGGCGGGCATAGAGGAAATTGAAGAGGGCGGCCCGGGCGTTGCCGATATGCAGCAGGCCGGTGGGCGATGGGGCAAAGCGCGTGCGGACGGTCATGGTGCGGGTGCATATCACGCGGCAACGGGCGGTGCCATGGGTTCTGTGCAGAGCCGGATGACGATCATGGCACCACGCCTCCGCGACAGCGCCTTCGCGGCATCGTATCGTAACGCCGTCTTTTGCGGGTCAGTTCGCGGGTGCTTTCAGGACGGGCCTTTCAGCACGAGTTCGGCGGTCACTTTCGCGCGGCCGGCTGTAACGGTGCCGACCTGGCGGCCGGCCTTTGTCAGTGTGACGGTAAAATCGAATTTTTCGGCGTTGCCGTCGAAAGCGGCGTGGTCGAATTCCTCCTGGAACCCGGCATACTCAATTTTGGCGTCGAACTGCTGCGTCCAGAACCAGGGCAACTGATCGAAAACCTGCGGTTGCTTCATGATCGAGCGCGCCACCTGCCTGCCCTGCACTTCCGCGGTGCGCCAGTGCTCGATCCTTATCCGTCTGTCGCCATGCGGGAAGCGGGCGGCGTCGCCCGCGATGTAGAATCCCGGCGCGGCCTGCATCCGGTCATCGACATCAATGCCTCCGTCTTCGGCGCACAGAGTGCCGGCGAACCCGGTTGCCGGTGTCACACCGGTCCCGATGATCACCAGATCGGCCGGAATGTGGGTCTCGTCATCAAGATCGACACCATCCGCCTGTGTGGCGCCGGTAATGGAGCGGACGCGGCGCCCGGTGCGCAGGGTGACGCCTTTTTCCTCGTGCAGTTTCATCAGGCGTCGCGCGGCCTGTTCACCGAAAACGTGGGCGAAAGGTACGTCCATGGGTGCGACGACCGTGACGTCCAGTCCGCGCATCCGCAGGGCGGCGGCGGCTTCCATGGCGATGAAGCTGCCACCGCACACGACGACGCGCTTCACACCTTTTGCGATACGGGCGGCTATCGCTTCGACATCTTTTTCATGATGCAGGATGAAGACGCCGTCTCTGTCGATACCGGGAATATCGGGGCGTTTCGCGATACTGCCCGGCGCCAGCAGAAGGTGATCGGCTTCCATAACGCGGCCGTCCGACAATGTGATACGCCGTGATCCGGGATCGACGGCTGTTACCGTGCCGCGAACGCGGTCGATGTGACGCGTCTGCCAGTAGTCTTCAGGCCGGAGCAGCGGAGCTTTTCCTGTTTTTGTTTTACCGGCCAGCACCGTCTTGCTGAGGGCTGTGCGATCATAGGAGGAGTCTGCCTCTTCATCCACGATGGCGATGGCGCCGCCAAAACCGAACTCGCGCAGGGATACGGCGGCCGTTGTGCCCGCCGCGCCGCCGCCGACAATGACGACGCGCTCTTTTTCACGGGACAGCGGGCTGGGGCGGAGCGATATGGGATCGGGGGCTACGAATATCCGTCCATCCTGCGTTTTTACCGGATACTGAGGCAGCGGATCGAGCGCGAGAGGTTCAATGAGATGACCGTCATCGAGTGAAAATTCGGCTTTATGCCAGGGGCACGCGATGCGCCTGTCACAGATGGCACCCTTTTCCATCGGGGCTCCTTTATGCGGGCATTCGGCGCTGAATGCCCGCACATCTCCCTGCGGCGTTCTGATCAGAAAGACAGGCGTTTCGCCGACACTGACGCGCACGGGTAAGTCCGGCGACAGGCCCGTAACCGGCAGGACATCGTGCCATTCCGTCACGGATTCCGCTGCATGCGTGGCTGTACTGGTCATTGCCGGTCTCCTTTTTCAGAACATCAGGATTGTCTGCCTATCCGGTGCTTATCCAGGCAGGCCGTTTCCGGCGTTGATGCCGACGACCTGTCCGGTCATGTAACTGGACTCTGTCGATGCCAGCATGACGTAGACCGGCGCGATTTCGGCTGGCTGTCCGGGGCGCCCGAGCGGGACGGAATCACCGAATTTCTCGACATTGGCCATCGACTGGCCGCCGCTGACCTGGAGCGCAGTCCAGAACGGGCCGGGAGCGACCGCGTTGACGCGGATTCCGCGTGGAATCAGTTGTTTCGCGAGGCCTTTGGCGTAGTCGGCAATGCCGGCTTTCGTCATTGAATAGTCGAGGATATTCGGTGACGGATTATAGGCGTTCGTGGAACTGGTGAAGATCATGGTTGAGCCGGGCGGCATCAGCGGGATGGCCGCTTTTGTCAGCCAGAACAGCGCATAGAGGTTGGTTTTCAGGGTCCAGTCGAAATCTTCCGTCGTCAGCTCCAGCACATCGTCGTATGCGTGCTGGCGGCCGGCGCAGTTTACGAAGATATCGAGGCCGCCGAGCTTGTCCGCCGCCTGCTTCACAAGTTTTTTGCAGAACGATTCATGGCGGATGTCGCCTGGCAGAGCGACGAACTTACGGCCGGCCTGCTGCACGAGTTCACCGACTTCACGCGCGTCGCTTTCTTCCGCGGGCAGGTAATTGATCGCGACGTCGGCCCCCTCCCTGGCGTAGGCGATTGCGGTGGCGCGTCCGAGACCTGAATCGCCTCCGGTGATCAGGGCCTTGCGGCCTGTCAGCCGGCCGCTGCCGCGATAGCTCGTCTCGCCGTGATCGGGACGAGGGATCATTTTCGACGCGAGACCGGGCCAGGGCTGTGGCTGAGCCTGAAAGGGAGAGTGGACGTACATCTCACGCGGATCTTTCAGTGGTCCGGCTCCGCCCGGATGGCCTTCCGGACCGGCTCCCGCATCCTGTGCGACGGCCCGGTTTCCGGCGACAAGCGGGACGCCCGCGACCGCAGCGGCGCCTGCGGCTCTGAAAAGTGCCCGACGGCTGCTGTCGTGCGTTTCGTTTTCATCGCTCATGCAATGTCCTTTCCGGTTCCGGCGGCCGGACGACAGGCAAAGCGCGCGACCACCCTCTCGCCAGGGCGTTATCGCCGCTGGCGTTTCCATCTCTCTGCCACACTGAATATTACGCAGGATTGCCGCGAATGTTCCCCGATCCGGTCGGGAATGCTCGTGACCGGCCGCTTTCCCAGGAGATTATCTTCGGAAGAGAGCGGAAGCCGTGTGCGGGTCGGGACTGGAAATCCGGTTACAGGACAGGCGATGTTCCCGACATGCCACCGTGCAGGGCCGGCCTGTGTCCGGAGCATTTACTGTCGCGCGCGGGCGGGAAAACATGCGGAAGCGGCGGTTCCGTACTCCCGCATGTGTGACCCGATCTGTCTCAGCCGGCTGACTGTGGCCGTCCGGCCAGCGCGGGGACGAAACGACCGCAGACGGTGAAGGCCGCGACGACGACAATATTCACGGCAAGGGCGATGAGGCCGGTGGAAACCAGCTCCGAATGCCCGGCAAAGGCGAGCATGTGCACAGGTTTGAGGCCATCGGCCCAGCACATTCCGAGGCCTGTCACCATACCGATCAGCCAGCCGGCCATCATACCGGCCGTGGAATAGCTGATGCGGAACAGGCCGAGCACGAGCGCGGGAAATGTCTGGAGGATGATCACACCGCCGAGCAGCTGCAGGTCGATCGCGAACTGGGCGTTCAGGAACAGGACGCAGAGCAATGCGCCGAGCTTGACGGCAAACGCAGCGATGCGGCTGCCTGTCACGGTATCGTACTGCTTCGGCAGGATATTATGCGTCAGCAGATTGGCAGCTCCGATCGCCATCACGGCTGCCGGCACCAGGGCGCCCACCGCGATTGCTGCGAAAGCGAAGCCGGCGAACCAGTCCGGGAACAGTTTGAGGAACAGCAGCGGCACGACGAGCGAAGTTTTTGTCGTCTCGATCCCCGCGACATGGGCCATCATGCCCAGCAGCGCGATCAGCCCGAGGACGATCGTGTAAATCGGCAGGTAGACGGCGTTCTGTCTGACAGTATCGGCTGATTTCGCGGCAAGGATGCCTGTCAGCGTGTGCGGATAGAGGAAGGCTGCCAGCGCGGAGGACAGCGCCAGAGTGGCGTATGGCACAAGCTGGGTGCTCTTCATGACATGCGTGGCGTCCGGCGGAGGCAGCACGCTGTTCATCACATCGAACATATGCCCGTAACCGCCGAGTTTTAACGGTACGAGCGTAACGGCGGCGATCACCGCGATATAGATCATGACGTCTTTGATAAACGCCGTCAGCGCGGGAGCATGCAGTCCGCCAAGCCAGGTGTAGGCGGCGAGCGAGACGAAAGCGATGATCAGGGGAACGTCACCCGGAAGACCGAGAGCCTGCACGACAGTGCGGATACCGATCAGCTGCAGCGCGATATAGGGCATCACAGCGACCAGCCCCGATATCGCGACGGCCAGTTCGAGTGTGCGGCTGCCGAACCGGGCGCGTGTCATATCCGCTGCTGTTGCGTGTCCGCCATCATGGGCGATCTTCCACAGACGCGGCATCACGACGAAGATGAACGGATAGACGATGATGGTGTAAGGAAGCGCGAAGAAACCGTATGCGCCGACGGCGTAAACGAGCGCGGGAACGGCGATGACGGTATAGGCTGTGTAGAAATCGCCCCCGACGAGAAACCATGTGATCCAGGCGCCGAACTGGCGGCCGCCCAGCCCCCAGTCCTCGTTACCGTGCCCGCCTGGTGCCGGGGAGATTTCGGGCTTCTTCTTTCCGCCGGAAAGGAACCCCCACCAGTGTACTACTGTGCTTCCGAGGATGATTGTGATGCCGAAAAACACAATGAAGACGATGAGAGCGACCGTATCCGCCGCGGGAGCGCCATTCATGCCCGGACTCCCTTCTTCCAGGCGAGCCAGATGAGCACGGATGTTACGGGAACCCAGGCGAACTGGTACCAGTAAAAGAACGGGAACCCGAACAGCGCCGGCCCCTGAACATTATAGAATGGTACCCAGAGCAGGCCCACAAACGGAGCCAGCAGCAATATATTGAAGATTTTCATGAAGCGACCGCTTGTTTTTTTTGTTTAGGGCCTGAGTGCACTCTAGAAGCGCGATATACTAAGTCAATAGGTCCACCGGAGGGATCACCTTTATGTCGTTTTCATCCAGCTACCGGCCAGCCCTGGATCATACCACTCTTGGCGGCGCGTTCTATGACGTTGTGGAACCGGCGGAGTTTCCCGGGCATATTCTGCGCTACCGGAATCAGAAAGCGGCCGGAACAGTGGGGCTGGACACCCTCACGGACGACGAGTGGATAGCTCATTTCGGCCGTTTTCAGCCACTTCCGGGCTCCCTGCCTCATCCGCTGGCGCTGCGGTATCACGGTCATCAGTTCCGTCAGTACAATCCGGATCTGGGCGACGGACGTGGTTTTCTTTTCGCACAGTTGCGTGATTGCAACGGACGGCTGCTCGATCTCGGCACCAAAGGCAGCGGACGCACTCCCTGGTCGCGCGGGGGTGACGGGCGGCTGACGCTCAAGGGCGGCGTGCGCGAAATTCTGGCGGCTTCCATGCTGGAGGGGCTCGGCGTCGACACGTCGCGGGCGTTCAGTCTGATCGAAACCGGCGAGGAACTGGAGCGGCATGATGAGCCATCTCCCACACGGTCGGCCGTTCTGGTGCGTCTGAGCCATTCCCACATCCGCATCGGGACGTTTCAGCGGCTGGCGGCGACGGGAGACATGGCGTCGATCCCGAAGCTGGTGACATATGTTCTGGAGACTTATTATCCGGAGATTACCGTCTCTGAGCAGGACAATCCGGCTCTTCTGCTGTTCGGGGCGGTCTGCGCGAAGGTTGCGCGTGTCGGTGCGCAGTGGATGGCAGCCGGCTTCGTGCATGGCGTGCTGAACACCGACAACATCGCGATCACGGGCGAGAGCTTCGATTATGGTCCGTGGCGGTTTCTGCCTCGCTTCGATCCTTCGTTTACAGCGGCTTATTTCGATCATAACGGCCTGTATTCCTATGGAAATCAGCCGCAGGCTCTGATGTGGTCGCTTGCGCGGCTTGCTGAATGTCTTCTTGAAAATGCGCCCCATGCGGGTCTGAGCGAAATTCTTTCTTCATTTCCGGAACTGTATGAAACGGAACTGGACGCGGCCTGGTGCCGCAGGCTCGGGGTGTGCCGGGTGTCTGCGGAAGATGACCGGGCGCTGCGTCAGGCGGTGACGCTGTTCATGGAAGAGTCCGGAATTCCCTTCCATGCGTTGCCGTTTGACTGGTATGGTGGTGCTGTCAGCATGCGGCGGGCGATGGCATCTCCCCGATCGGCGTTTTATGCGGAGCCGGGCTTTCAGCCTGTCCGTGCTCTGCTCGGCTCCCGGGACGCACTGCCGGGCTTCAGGCCCGATCACGCGTATTTCAGCTCTGAAATACCTTGTGACATGCTGATCGGGACCGTTGAGACGTTGTGGTCTGCACTGAGCGCAAATGACGACTGGACGGCTCTGGATGCCGTACTCGGGAGGATCGGCATCATGTCGGACGCTCTCGGGACAGGCTGATTGTAATTACTGCATCGAAAGGAATACTCTTGAACGCGACATCCGGCTCTCCCCCGGCAGCTTCGAATACAGTTGCGAAAGCCGTCGAAGCTGCAGAAATTTCGCCTAACGCGCATCTGACGCTCTGGATCGCAGCCACCGTGGCCGCAATATGCGGCGGCCTCTATGGATACGATACGGGCATCATCTCCGGAGCGCTGCTCCTGATGACGCGCGAGTTTCATCTCGACACCGGAATGCAGGCTACCGTTGCCTCCGCGATCCTGATCGGTGCCACGCTTGGCGCTGTTATCACGGGCTGGTTCTCTGAAAAATTCGGACGACGGACGACGGTGATCGTCGTGACGGCCATTTTCGTGGTCGGCGCGGTAGCCTGTTCGATGGCGCCTGATGTAACGGCTCTGATCGCCGCGCGCGTGTTTCTGGGCATCGCCGTCGGTGGCGCCACCCAGGTTGTTCCGACATATATTTCGGAGCTTGCTCCGCATGACAGGCGCGGCAATCTCGTCACAATGTTCAATGTCGCCATTGGCATCGGAATTTTCCTCGCGAACGTCGTGGGTTTTGCCTTCAGGGACAGCTGGGGCTGGCGGCCGATGATTTCCGTGGCGGCCATCCCGGCGGCGTTCGTCTTTATCTCCATGTTCTTTCTGCCGAAAAGTCCGCGCTGGACGGCTGAAAACGAGGGGGTCCGCTCGGCGGTCGAACAGCTGAGCCGCGTCCGGACGAGCCGGAAGCAGATCCGTCGCGAAATCCATGAGATTCACGAGAACGCCAGCGGGATAGACGATGACGAGCGTGGATGGCGCGGTCTGGCGCTTCCCTGGGTGAGGCCGGCCCTGATCGCGGCGCTTGGTATTGCGTTCTTCACCCAGGCCGGTGGTCTGGAGATGATGATCTATTACACGCCGACCTTCCTGTCGGATGCCGGTTTCGGAGCGTCTTCGGCGCTTCTGGCCAGCCTCGGCGTCTCGATTGTCTACTGCATCATGACGCTGTTCGGCTGCCTGTTCGTTGACCGGATCGGGCGGCGGCGCCTTGTTCTGATCATGGGGCCAGGCTCGGTTGTCAGCCTTATCGGACTTGGAATCATGTTCGCGATTCATCCGGATAAGGGATCTTTCGGCAGTTATGTCACGGTCGCGTTTCTGCTGCTGTTCATGCTCTTCAACTCCGGTGGCATTCAGGTGGTTGGCTGGCTGATCGGCGCGGAGATGTTCCCGCTTCCGATGCGCGGCGCGGCGACAAGCCTGCATGCGGCGGTGCTGTGGGGCAGCGATTATCTGGTGACACGCACGGCACTGCCGATGGTGACCCTGATTTCCCTGGGCGGAACGATGTGGGTTTATGCCGGCGTGAATCTCGCCTGCGTGCTGTTCGTTCTGTTCTTTGTTCCTGAGACATCGGGCGCGTCGCTTGAGGATATCGAGACGTCCCTGCGTGACGGCACGTTCCGTCCGCATCGCGGCGAGACTCCCTCGATTGCTCATAAGGCTGCGGCGTAAGGCCGTTTTCCGTTCCGGGGGCGCGATAACAGTACGGGCGGCTGCGCACCCGGATGTTACCGGAAATGCCGGGACGGACGGCTTCAGGCGTTCAAAATTTTTTCGCATTTGAAGAATACTGGTTACGGGACCTGCATCTCGTCTTTCTGAACACACAGGGAACGGGGTATGGTCCCGGCGGCGTGCGTGCATCGCGCGCGGCATCCGAATGTCACTTGCAAGTCAGGACCGGTTATTTGGCGCGTCTCAGCCGTCTCACCACGCCCGATCTCTCGTCTCCCGCATTAAAGACGTCTCTCCGGCGACGCGGGGACGAACTGGGAGGCATCGTGCTCTGGGTGCTGGCGCTTGTACTGGCGGCCACGTTCTGGAGCTACGATCCTCTCGACCCGTCCCCCGATGTTTCGACATCACGCGCGGCCACCAATCTGCTCGGCTGGCCGGGAGCCTGGGTGGCCGATCTGCTGATTCAGGGGTTTGGCCTGGCGACGGCGGTTCCGGTCATCGCTCTCGTCGCCTGGGGCTGGCGTATTTTTCTGCATCGCGGGCTGAGTGTCTTTGTTCTGCGTGCCATTGCGCTGGTCTGTCTGCTTCCGGTGTGCAGTGCGCTTTTCGCAGCCATTCCGCTTCTGATAACGGCGATCCGCGCTCCGGCATGGCCGGCCGATTCCGGGATCGGCGGCGGGATCGGTTCGACAATCGCGCGGGCGGCTCTGGCGGCCGGCACGTCCACTATCGGACCGGCGGGCGGGGTTGTCATATGGTTGCTGGGCCTTGTGCTTGCGATCCTGCTCGGCGCTCTGGCGTTTGGACTGGATCGCCGGGAATGGCGGGCGATTGGCAGAACGACTGCTGCGGCCGCGATTTTTCTCGGACGGCAGCCGGGACTTCTGGCGCGGTCCGTCATCGCGCGGCAAAGGCGTGATCTGGTGCCGGGTGGCCTTGCGTCCGCCGGGTATGACGGAGCCGCTTCCCGAAGCGACACCTATACAGACGCCCCGTCTTACGGACGGCAGACCTGGACGCCGCGCCGGACTGAAGGCGCGTCGCGCGTGACGGAACCGGCGGGTGTTTCCCGTTCTGGCTCCGCTCAGACGCCGCGCAGAAGCGACGTGGCGCGCCAGGATGTGCCCGCGCCGGCGACGGCTGTCGCACAGCAGTTTTCTGGTCCGGCCGGTGCCGATACCGGCAGCAATCTCGCTCTCATCGCGCCGCCTGCCGAATCTCTGCCGGCCAACCGGCCGAAAGGACGGATGCCTGTGTCAGCCCCGTCTGGTGCCGAAGACGACGCGCCGATCATTTCTTTGCCCGGTCCGGCGTCGGAGAAGCAGCAGGTTTACGCAAACTCGGCCGCTTCCCGACCGACGGAAGTGGCTGAAACGATGCCGGCAGAATCACCCACGCGTGTTTCAGGGCCGGCGCCGGCGCCGGCGCTGGAGCGGCCGGTGTCTGAACGGCCGGTGTCTGAACGGCTGGCATCGGAGCCGCCGATGTCGCAATCACCGGTGTCGGAGCGGCCGGCGCCTGACGTGGCGCATGACGGCCGTCCTGGCGATGCCGGCAAAAAATCGCTTCTGTCGCGCCTGTTCGGAGGGCGGAATGAAGCGGAAGCGGGAAGCGGAAGCCATACGCCGGGACAGGGTGGCGGTCGCGCGTCCTCCTCCCCTGCGAACGGGACCGGATGGGTGCTGCCTCCGATTTCCCTGTTGCGATCGGTACCGACCTCCCGGGCGGAAGCGGGTCCGACACGGGAGATGCTCGAGGCGAATGCCCGTCTTCTTGAGACGGTACTGGCGGATTTCGGGGTGCAGGGCACGATTGTCGATCTGCATCCGGGGCCGGTCGTTACGCTGTACGAACTTGAGCCGGCGCCTGGCATCCGTTCGGCGCGCGTGATTGGTCTTGCCGATGACGTCGCGCGCTCTCTGTCGGTTCTGAGCGTACGGATCGCGACCGTTCCGGGACGGAATGTGATCGGTATTGAGGTTCCGAATGCGGTTCGGGAGACGGTTTATCTTTCGGAACTGTTCAACCGGCCGGAATGGAGCAGGACCTCGGGCCGGCTCGAACTGGCGCTCGGCAAGGATATCGCCGGCGAGGCAGTTTTCAGCGACCTCGCGAAGATGCCGCATCTGCTGGTCGCCGGCACGACCGGGTCGGGTAAATCCGTTGGCATCAATTCGATGATTCTGTCGCTGCTCTTCCGGCATTCGCCGGATGAGTGCCGGCTGATCATGATTGATCCGAAGGTTCTGGAACTCTCGATTTATGACGGCATTCCGCATCTGCTGACGCCGGTTGTCACGGAACCGAACAAGGCGGTGGCAGCCCTTAAATGGGTGGTGCGGGAAATGGACCGGCGTTACCGGGCGATGTCGCATCTTCAGGTGCGGAATATCGCCGGTTACAACGAGCGTGCGGCCCAGGTGCGTGACCGGGGAGAGGAAGTTACGCGCCGTGTTCAGACGGGGTACGACCCGGAGACCGGCAATCCGATTTTCGAGGAGCAGTCGCTTACCCTTGAGCCACTGCCGTTTATCGTCGTTGTGATCGACGAAATGGCTGATCTCATGATGACGGCCGGAAAAGAAATCGACGCGGCAGTGCAGAGGCTGGCGCAGAAAGCGCGTGCGGCCGGTATTCATGTGATCATGGCGACGCAGCGTCCCTCCGTCGATGTCATTACGGGGACCATCAAGGCCAATTTCCCGACCCGGATTTCCTTTCAGGTCATCAGCAAGTTTGACAGCCGGACGATCCTTGGCGAGCAGGGCGCCGAGCAGCTTCTCGGGCAGGGCGACATGCTGTTCATGCAGGGTGGCGGCCGGGTCACGCGTGTTCATGGTCCCTTTGTCGCGGACAGCGAGGTGGAAGCTGTCGTTCACTTCCTGCAGGAACAGGGCGAGCCGATCTATGACGAGGACGTGGTGTCCGAGCGTGAGGAAGATACGGCGAGTGGTCCGTTCGATGCCGGAACCGGTTCGGACGGCGATTCCAGCCTGTATGACAAAGCGGTCGCCGTCGTCATTCGTGAAGGGAAGGCATCCACCTCCTTTGTTCAGCGTCATCTTTCGATCGGCTATAATCGCGCGGCCAAGCTGATTGAACAGATGGAGAAGAACGGCATTGTCAGCGGCGCCGACCATGTCGGGCGCCGCAAGGTGCTGATTGGCCGGGGCGCCGATGACTAAACACAACACTGTCAGGCGCCGGCCGGACAGAAAGGCCTCTGCGCATCTGAGGGACCGGCCGCCTGTGCGCGCCGTTCCCGAAGGCCCCCTGCCCTTCGATATTCTGTTTCAGAACAATCAGGTTGTGGTGATCAATAAACCTTCCGGTCTCGCGGTTCATCCCGGTCCACGGGGCGGAGCGAGCGTGGAGGACTGGTTTCCGCTGCTGAGCCGCCGTAAGGACGGTCCGTGGCTCGCACACCGGCTGGACGCGGACACGGCCGGCTGTCTTGCGATTGCGTTGCGCAAGCAGGCGCTCATCGACATGCAGGCCTGTTTTGCGGCCGGACAGGTAAAGAAGATTTACTGGGCGGTTGTCCGGGGCGTCCCTGCGGAAAGCGGGGTCATCGACCAGCCTGTGATGCGCGTCTCCGGGCCGGCCGGCTGGAAGATGGTCGTTCATCCGGAAGGACAGAGCGCAGCAACGACATGGCGGCGTCTGGGGACCGACGGTACGCTGTCATGGCTGGAGCTGACCCTTCATACCGGCCGCACCCATCAGGCGAGGATTCACTGCGCCGCGATTGGCGCTCCTGTCGTCGGAGATCCGGTTTATGGCGGGGGCGGCGCGGGTGCGCAGCGGCTTCAGCTTCTGAGCCGCGAGATCAGTATTCCGCTGACCGTGCCTGTCACGGCCGTAGCACCGCCTCCGGAGCATATGCGTTCGACTCTGATACGCTGCGGCTGGTCACCGCTTCGGGAAGCCTGACACACAGAGTCTGCCGGAAAGCTATGAGCGACCGGCGTCCGGCCTGCCGGACCGGCGACTGCTTTAAGAGGCCGGTCCGATCACTTCAGTAAATGCTGTTTCATCATATGTGATCAGTGAGGGCATGGCCCGGATCCGTTCGAAATCGGCGTGGAACATCCGGTTCAGAGCCCGTTCGAAGATTCCCGGACCCGTTTTACAGCGGATGGGGAGGTCAGGATGCCGCCAGGAATTCCGATAGAGTGAGAGCAGAGCGTCACCCAGAACGGAACTGCCGGGGGTGGCTCCAAAGAAATCGGTGTGAACGGAGTTGTCCCGGTTCAGCAGGAATACATGGGAGTGAAGCTGTGACAGCCAGTTAAAAAAGGCGTCTTCCGACCGGATGCGGCAGTTTGCGTCCAGCCACCAGCCACCCAGTTTCTGAATGACATGCACGCGAAAGAAATCCGCCGCTTCGGCCTCGTTCCGGGCCGTCAGGAAAAGCGTCCGGCTGTCCACACCGTAGACATTATACAGCCAGTCGGCAGCTTCCTCGTGACTGAAAAGCCTGAATTCAAGACCGGCCAGGCTGTTGTGGAACTCGACATTTCCTTCGACGTCGTTCGCGCTGCCCTGCGGCCTGTACATGTAAAGCCGGCGTGGAATGAGGGCGTCCGGGGACCGGATATCGGCGATATTGCTCTGCATCTGGTCGTGGTAAACTCTGTTCATCACCTCCAGATAAAGCCTGTCGCACTCCTCTCCGGTGTGGAATTCCTCGTAGCAGTTCCCCATGATGCGGGCGGCTTTGACAAAATCCGCCTGTGACCAGGCAGTCTGTATTCCGACGATATAATTATAAAAAGGGATGGAAAGAGAACGCAGTCTGTCGAGATCATCCTGATCCGGTGTCTGTCCGGCTTTCAGGGCGCACAGGAGGCTGAGCAGCAACAGCACATGGGCACCGGGCATATCTTTGGGCTGTCCGGAATGCAGCGTGTAAGCGGTTTTATACAAACGGGCCGCTTCAGCGACACACCGGTCGGTGTGAAGAATATCGGCAAGAGTGAATGCTGCCCCGACAGTGTCGCAGCCATGTTCGTTGTAATATTCTGTCGCTCTCTGATTATTCGCCAGGTCGGAAGACGTTAATTTCGGTTCATTCACCGTATCCGACATAATTTGTCTCCGATCCTGCTCTGAGCATTTCGTTTTTTATACGGATCGGGCAGGAGCGACAACACGGGCTGTTGTGCAGCGAGGCTGAAAATTGCCTCTTATATCCGGCAGATGATGCGGATTATTATGGGGAATGAGGATCGTCCGTTCATTTTCCGCGGATATCCGGTGCCGGGATATGTTTCGCGAAATTCGGTAATTTTGTCGTCCGGCCCGGCATTGTGCGTTCTGTATGCGCTGCTGAGGGCGCCCCCTGCGTGCACATCTGGCGTTCTCTTAACAAACGTCGACAAAGCCGCCATCGTGCGCCGTCCGGAGACCGGCTGATTTGTGGCCTTTCTCTGGTCAGAAGGAGAATTCGTCATGTCCGGTGGAGCAGCCATTCTGGTGCGGGGAGCAGGTGTTGCGGGTCTCGTGACGGCCGTAACGCTTGCTGAGCGTGGCGCAAAGGTAACGCTGGCGGAAGCAGGTTCCCGTATCGGGTCCGGTGCGTCATGGATGGCCGGCGGGATGCTTGCGCCCTGGTGCGAAGCGGCGGACGCGCCCCGCGAGGTTACTGAACATTCGCTCGGTTCGCTCTCATGGTGGCGCTCTCATGTGCCTGACGTCGAATCGAATGGCAGTCTGGTGCTGGCTCCGGCGCGCGACACTGCTGAGATTACGCGGTTCGGGCGCAGGACGAGTCATTTCGAGGAAATCGGCGCGGAGGAGATCGCCAGGCTGGAACCGGATCTCGCGGGGCGCTTTTCGCGCGGGCTGTTCTTTTCTGAGGAAGGGCACCTCGACCCGAGGAAGGCTCTTCCCGCCCTTGCGGACCGGCTGGTCCGTCTTGGCGGACGGTTACTGCTGGATCAGGCCGATATGCCGGCGTCCGCCGGTTTCGACTACATCGTGGACTGCACCGGATTACGCGCTCGCGAGGCTCTGGGAACGCTGCGCGGCGTGAGGGGTGAAATGATCCTTCTGCGCTGCCGGGATGTTTCCCTTCACCGGCCGGTCCGGATGCTTCATCCCCGGATTCCGGTGTATATCGTGCCGCGGTCTGATCATCTTTTCATGGTTGGCGCCACTATGGTGGAAAGTGAGAATGCTGGTCCCATGACGCTGCGCTCCATGAGCGAGCTGATGAATGCGGCCTGGGTTCTGCATCCGGGATTTGCCGAAGCGGAAATCGTGGAGATGGGGACGGGTCTGAGGCCGTCCTATCCGGATAATATGCCTCTTGTGACACAGGAAGGACGGACCGTGTTTGTAAATGGCATGTTCCGGCATGGCTATCTTCTCTCGCCGTGGCTGGCGGCGCGGGCTGCCGATCTTATTTTCGGCTGAAGCCGTTCATGACATGAGAGATCATGGACATGTACGGGTGCGGAAGCCGGCTTGCGTGAACGACGCCGAAGAACCAGATCAGAGAGGCTGGCACTGCGGGACAGGAGGGAGACCGATATGAATATTCTGGTCAACGAGGAGGCGCGTGCGGTGACTGCCGGAACACTCGCGGGGCTCGTTGAGGAGCTTGGGTTTTCGGATGCGCGGATCGCCACGGCGATAGACGGTGAGTTCATTCCGAAATCCGCCCGCAGGCAGTATGTGCTGGCGGAAGGGATGCGGGTGGAAATCGTTGCTCCCATGCAGGGCGGATGAATCGATGCTTTTTTACGGAACACGGCTGTCTTCGCCTCTTATGCTGGGAACCGCGCAGTATCCCTCTCCTGAGATTCTCGCCTCTGCCGTGCGGCAGGCTGAAGCCGGGGTCATCACGGTATCTCTTCGCCGGGAGGCGGCTGGCGAGCGCGCCGGTCAGGCGTTCTGGGCGCTGATCCGGGAACTTGGCGTTCCCGTCCTGCCGAATACGGCCGGGTGCCACACTGTCAGGGAAGCTGTGACGACCGCTCATATGGCAAGAGAAGTGTTTGAGACGGACTGGATCAAGCTCGAAGTTATCGGAGAATCGGACACTTTGCAGCCGGATGTTTTTGGTCTGGTTGAGGCGGCCCGCATCCTGTCTTCCGAAGGATTCCGGGTCTTCCCCTACACGACCGAGGATCTTGTCGTTGCGGAAAGACTTCTTGCGGCCGGCTGCGAGGTTCTGATGCCGTGGGGAGCGCCTATCGGGTCCGGCAAGGGGCTGAACAATCTGTTCGGGCTCCGGGCTCTCCGGGCGCATTTTCCGGACACGCCGCTGGTTGTTGATGCGGGAATCGGGCTGCCCTCACATGCCGCTCAGGCGCTGGAACTCGGCTATGATGCTGTTCTGATCAACACTGCCGTTGCGAAGGCCGGCGATCCGGTGGCGATGGCCCGTGCCTTTCGTCTGGCGGTTGAAGCTGGCCGGCTTGCTTATGACGCCGACCCTATGGAGGCGCGGGATATGGCGGCGCCCTCAACACCTCTGCTTGGAAGGCCCGTGCTAGGATGACTCACCCTCCCCTGCCCCAGCGCATTTATCCGATCGTCGATCGCGCGTCGTGGATTTCCCGCCTGGGGAATGCCGGAGCCCGGTTTATCCAGTTGCGCGTCAAGGGTCTGTCCGGAACGGATCTTAAAAATGAGGTCGCGGAGGCGCTTTCCGCTGCTTCTGATACCGGTGTGACGCTGGTCATCAACGACTTCTGGGAACTCGCCATTGAACTGGGAGCGCCCTGGGTTCATCTCGGCCAGGAAGATCTGGACACGGCCGACTTCGAAAAGGTCCGGGAAGCCGGCATCAGGATCGGGATCAGTACGCACAGCGTTCCGGAGCTTGATCGCGCTCTGGCTTTCTCACCGGATTACGTCGCTCTGGGGCCGATCTGGCCGACACGGCTGAAGAAAATGGCTTTTGGTCCGCAGGGGACGCAAAGACTCACGGAATGGCGCGAGCGGATTGGTGATCTGCCGCTTGTAGCGATCGGCGGGATTACACTGGCCCGGGCGCCGGAATGCATTGCGGCCGGCGCGGATTCCGTTGCGGCCGTATCCGATTTTATTTTTTCGCCGGAACCGGAGGAGCAGGTGTCGGCCTGGATCAGGGCGGTAACGGCTGCGGCTGAAACCTCCCCGCGCCAGAACTGACGACATTTTGCCGGAACTTAAGGCTTCCTCAATAGCCGTAGCGGATCATTGGCCTGTGTGACTGGGCTCAGGGATCGTGCGGCGGCTATTTTGGTTTACCGGCAGAGTAAAAAAATGTCTCGCGATTGGCTGTGTCGGCTGTGCCGTCGCTGCAGCCGCACCCGAAGGTGGCCGGCCCGCGTTCAATGATAAGGATCTCGCGATCCTGGGGCAGACTCTTCATTTCATCGACCCTCCTCCGGAGGGGGAAGTGCGTATTGCCGTTGTCTTCAACCCTGTGGTCGCGGGGTCACAGGATGAGGCGGCACAGATTGTCCGGGAATTTCCTCCGGATTTTACGGTATCGGGCATTCCTATGCATCCCTTCTCCGTCAGTCTTGATCAGATTGGACAGACGACTTTCGGCGCGGTCATTTCCACGGCCGGAGCTGGCACCGGGGCATTACGGGAGGCTCTGAGCAGACAGCATGCGATCTGTGTGACAAATCATCCTGAACAGGTTTCGGCAGGGTATTGTCAGATCTACATCACCTCGCAGCCGAGCGTGGATATCCGGCTGAATCAGTCTGCGTCGGACGCCGCCAATGTTCACTTTGCCACGGCCTTCCGGCTGATGGTGCGCGCGCTTTAAACCGGGTCGGTGTCGGGCTTTTTCCGCATTACTGTGCTGCTTCGGGCCGGGCGCGTCTGAGTTCCTGCTGCTCAGTGACACATCGTGCCATGTCTGCGATGACCTGGCTCACCTTCTCCGCGAAACGGGGATTGAGACCGTAACCGCCGCCGGTCCGGGGGCACATATATAATGTCCTGCTCATTTCCAGCTGGATGACGCTGACGTTGTCCTGCGGCTGACCGTAATGACTGGTGATAAATCCGCCGGCGAAAGGATGATTACGGGCCACGCGGAAACCGAGGCTCAGCAGGGACTTAGCGAGGGTCTGCACGAATACGGGCCTGCTGGAGGAACCGAAACGGTCACCGATGACGATATCCGCTTTTGTTCCGTCCACTCCGGGAGGCATTGAATGCATATCGAGCACGACGCAGAATCCATATTCTGCGCGTATCTCATCGATCAGCTTTCTCAGAACCGCATGATAGGGGTACCAGAACTGCCGCAGCCGGCTCGCGGCTTCTTCCATGGATAGCTTGTTCGCATAAACCTGCCGGCCGCCTGACACGACACCGGGCACACTGCCGAGACCGGCGCGGCCCCGTTCGCTTGGTATCAGCAGAGTCTCGTCACCATTCTCCACCATGCGGGGGTCCAGATCGGAGGATGCCCGGTTTACATCGCACACCACACGGGGGAACGTCGCACAGAGCAGCGTGGCGCCGTACTGAGGCGCTGTGGCGATGAGGGTATCGACGTGAAAATCCTCTCCGCTTCTGAGGATATCGAGCGGAAGCCGCGAGCGGGCCAGAAACTCGGCTGTATAGTTACGTCCGGAATGCGGAGAGCACACGATCATGGGGATTGCAGGACCGGGCGGCCGGACGACGGCGACCGGAGCCGTGCAGAAACCGCCGGAACCGGCCGCTGCATTCATGGTGGCGTTTTCAGAGGCCTCAGAAGCCTGCGCTTTCTGATCAGTGCCGGCATCCGGCCAGAAGTTCATATGTGTCAGTCCAACGGAATCGTTCGTGTGATGACACTAAAATACACGTTTTGCATCCGATGGGGTTGCACTCTTCTTCGGAGGACGGTAGAAGCCGCGCTACCGAACGGATGGGCGCATAGCTCAGCGGTAGAGCACTACCTTGACATGGTAGGGGTCACAGGTTCAATCCCTGTTGCGCCCACCATCCGGTCGGTGAAATCTGTAAACTTTTCGTTCTGATGCCGGCTGGCTGGATTGTTTCTTCCAGAAGTCTTCGTCCTGTGCTTTTCGTATCCTGACAAACAGTGCGACAAGGGCAGCATTGATGGCTGTTACGATAACAGCGGTCGCCGCGCAGTAAGAGATGATCGCCGACATCAAAAGTGTCTCTTTCTGTCGGCAATATTTGTTTCGGGCATAGCGACGCTTTCCTGTCTTCAGCTCTGACAGGATGATGTCATACGTGTCCCGAAAGATATTCAGGGATGAATATTCAGTCGCCTTTCGGGAGCACGAACAGATCCGGAGAGGCGCTGCCTCCGGAGACGAGCTGCGACAGTGTCACCTGTGTCTGACGCCCCTGCGCGTCCACAACGACCCAGCCACGCAATACAAGCGACTGCTCGTCAAACGCCATAACGAGCGTACCTTCTCCGGGTGACGCCGTTCTGACGGCTGCGATCTGGATGATGCCGTTTTCGTGGCGAAAACTGGTGACCGTTACATCGCCCGAGAGAGAGATGTGGGCGCCGAGCAGAAGGCTCAGAGGAGTCCGTTCGAGCGGAATTTCGGTTGTCTGATCCAGCTGCGAGTCACGAAACACGACTTTCCCGTCATTGGCGACAAGAAGAAGCGGGCTGGGTTTATCATACTGAAAACGCATACGGCCTGGTCTTACCAGCCAGACGTCTCCGGTTGTCTTCTGGCCATCAGCCGCGGTCTGTTCGAAGCGTCCACGCAGGGTCGTCACGGCATTCATTCTGTCCTGCACGCGATCGACCCAGCCCTGGTCCGCAGGAGAGAGAGCCGCTGCGGCCGCCTGCGTGGGTGATATCCCGTTACAGCCGGCGAAGAGAAGCAGGGCACCGACTGCCCATCTCCGGCAAACGGAAAAGCGGAAAAACATCCGGGAACCTTCCACGCAGACGAGAATGAAATGGCCGGGTCAGCCCATGACAGCCGCTGAAAAAATCAGCGGCCGGTCACGATCCGGTCGACCAGTTCTTTGACGGTGGGAACAAAACCGTTGGAATAGAAGGGATCCGTGGCGAACCGCCAGGCGTTTGTCCCGCCAAACATCAGATTATGATCCGCCACCGTTTCCTGATCGGGACCGTGGGCATGGGCGATGGTCTGAAGTGTTTTCTGGATACAGTATGACCGCGGATCGGCCTTATGCCCGTTACTGAAATCAGGCGGGTTCTGACTCCAGTTCGAAAAGCGGCATTCCGACAGACAACCCATGCAGGCGACCTGGTCGGTCAGAATCTCGCGTGAACGCTCGGGCGTCACGAAAATCAGCGTCGAGTCCGGTGTCCGCATTGCTTCCGTAAAGCCTTCTGCTTCCCAGCCACGGGCACGAAGCAGATCGGCCTCAGTGACAAACACTTCCCGTTTACGGGCTCCGACGCCATAGGGCGCCGTGTGCTCTCCTACAGGCTCGGGAGAAAACGCGATCTGCCGGTCCGATCGTTCGCGCAGTTCTTTCAGGAAACTGTTATTCACCGCAGAGGAATAGAACCCGGTGGGAGAGAACCGGTTGAGAAAAACGTCGCCTTTCTCAAGAGTTTTGAGGCGCTGTTTCCATGCCTCGGGGATCGGGCTCTCTTTTGTCAGCAGCGGCCGGGTTCCGAACTGAAAAACGACAGGCCCCAGTTCAGGGTTATCGATCCAGTCCTGCCACTCCTCCAGCCACCAGACACCGCCTGCCATGATAATCGGGGTGTCACCGAGGCCGAAACTGTTCATCAGTTTGCGCAGCGCGGCGACACGCGGATAAGGGTCTTCGGGCTTCAGGGGGTTTTCCGTATTGGAAAGGCCATTATGGCCACCAGCACGCCATGGATCTTCATACACCACGCCGCCGAGAAGGTTCGCCGTCTTGTGATAGGCGCGTTTCCACAATGCATTGAAAGCGCGTGACGACGAGACAATCGGGTAATAGTGAACGCCGAATTTCGCGGCGATTTCCGACAGGCGATAGGGCATGCCGGCACCACAGGTCAGGCCGTGGATCAGTCCCTTCGCACCTTCAAGAACACCGGTGATGACCCGTTCGGCGCCACCCATTTCCCACAGGATATTGGCATGAATGCGTCCGCGCCCGGACGCCGTCTCATGCGCTATCTCAGCCTGGGCGATTCCTCCGCGAACGGCGTAGTCGATCAGCTCTTCATGCCGCTCGCGGCGTGTTTTTCCGCGATAGATCTGCGGAACAACCTCACCGTTTGCGTCATAACTGTCGGCGTTGACGATTGAGATTGTCCCGACCCCTCCGGCCGCAGCCCAGGCGCCGGCGGACTGACCGGTCGAGACGGCGACGCCCTTGCCGCCCTCGACCAGCGGCAGGACTTCTGCGCCACTCAAACTTACTGCGTTAATCGCCTTCATGCCTGTCCTGTCGCCGTCACTGTTCCTGTGAATTCCGGTGCCTCTTAACGCGGCGCTGGAGCTTACGCCATACACAAACGGGCGTTGCGACCCTTTGTCGCAACGCCCGTTTGCTGACTCTCATTTAACCGATGTCAGTCTTCGCGGCGCGGTGCGCGGGCGGGACGTTCACCCACCTCTGCCGTTATGTCGGCACCGGTTGCCTGATCTACAACCCTCATCGAGAGCTTTACCTTGCCGCGGTCATCGAAGCCGATGACCTTCACCTTCACGGCATCTCCCTGCTTCACGACGTCGGTGGTGCGGGCTACGCGTCCCTGAGCAAGCTCGGAAATGTGTACAAGACCATCCTTAGCGCCCAGGAAATTCACAAAGGCTCCGAAATCAGCGGTTTTTACGACTTTACCGTCATAGATGCGGCCGATCTCGGGTTCGGCGACGATGCCGTTGATCCGGTCGATGGCCTTTTTCGCCTGATCGTCGGATGAGGCGGCGATGGTGATCGTGCCGTCGTCACCGATATCGACCTTCGCCCCTGAATATTCAACGATCTCACGGATAACCTTGCCGCCGGATCCGATGACATCACGGATTTTTTCCTTCGGCACGCTCATCGTCGTGATTTTCGGCGCTGTGGACGAAACGTCGGTACGTCCTTCCGTGAGGGCTTTGGACATCTCACCAAGAATATGGAGACGGCCACCACGCGCCTGTTCAAGAGCGATTTCCATGATTTCCGGCGTGATGGACGTGATCTTGATGTCCATCTGCAGAGCCGTCACGCCTTTTTCGGTGCCGGCCACTTTGAAATCCATGTCGCCCAGATGGTCTTCATCGCCGAGAATATCGGAGAGCACCGCAAAGCCGCGATCTTCCTTGATCAGACCCATAGCGATACCGGCTACCGGGCGCTTCAGCGGCACGCCGGCATCCATCAGCGCCAGCGATGTGCCGCAGACGGTCGCCATTGACGAGGAGCCGTTGCTCTCGGTGATCTCGGAGACCACGCGCATCGTGTACGGGAACTCGGCCTTCGTTGGCAGCAGCGGATGGACAGCGCGCCATGCCAGCTTGCCGTGACCGATCTCGCGACGTCCGGGCGATCCTACGCGACCGCATTCCCCGACGGAGAACGGAGGGAAGTTGTAGTGCAGCATGAAGTTGGTGCGATATTCGCCGCCAAGCGCGTCGATGACCTGCTCGTCCTGACCTGTGCCCAGGGTGGCCACGACCAGCGCCTGCGTCTCGCCACGTGTGAACAGAGCGGACCCGTGAGCCCGCGGAAGGATACCGACTTCGGAGACAATCGGGCGGACCGTTACGAGATCGCGGCCATCGATGCGCAGGCCTGTGTCGAGCACGGAGCCACGGACGATGCTGGCCTCGAGATCCTTCAGCATCGGCTTCGCGGCTTCGGCGTCCAGCCCGGCATCCGTCAGCTTGTCGAGCACGGTTTTTTTGGCAGCGGCGATCTTTTCATACCGCGCCTGCTTGGCCTTTTCCTTGTAAGCTGCGGTCAGAAGCTTCCGGCCAAGGGTGTCGACCTTTTTACGAAGCGCGATGGCTTCCTTTGACGGGCCTTCCAGATCCCAGGGGGCCTTCGCCGCATGTTCGGCCAGAGCGATGATCGCCTCAATGACCGGCTGGAACGCTTTATGACCGAAAGTCACCGCGCCAAGCATGACGGCTTCGGATAACTCGCAGGCTTCGGATTCGACCATCAGAACACCTTCTGTGGTGCCTGCGACGACGAGATCAAGCTCGCTGTCTTTTGCCTCCTCAATGGTCGGGTTGAGGACATATTCGCCGTCAGTGTAACCGACGGAACAGGCGCCTACCGGTCCGAAGAACGGGATGCCAGACAAGGTCAGCGCCGCCGAGCAGCCGATCAGCGCCGGGATCGCCGGATCGTTCTCCATGTCATGGCTGAGAACCGTGGCGATAATCTGAACTTCGTTGCGGAACCCTTCCGGAAACAGCGGACGCAGCGGACGGTCGATGAGGCGGGAGTTAAGCGTTTCCGCCTCGGAGGGGCGACCCTCGCGCTTGAAAAAGCCGCCCGGGATCTTGCCCGCTGCGTATGCTTTTTCCTGATAGTTCACGGTCAGGGGGAAGAAATCCTGCCCTGGCTTGACACTCTTCGCGCCGACGGCGGTGCAGAGCACGACGGTATCGCCATAGGTGACGACAACGGCGCCGTCCGCCTGGCGGGCGATCTTACCGGTTTCGAGCACGAGCGTGCGACCGCCCCACTCGATCTCTTTACGGAAATAATTGAACATTCTGCATCAGACCTTTCGGGCCGACACCGCATCTCGCGTCCCGGAAACGGATCACGAATGTGACCCTGGTTCCGTCTGACAGGGGCCGGTGCAGACAGCGTCTCGGACGGCATGGTGACTGGCGAAAAACGCCAGGGCGCCATGTGGCCTGAAACGCCGTGGCTGGCCGGAGAGCCCCACGATAAGCCGGTTCGGCTCCAGATTCGTCCGGTATTTTCCGGACAACAAAAAAAACCCGGGCACCTGCTGAACAGGTGTCCCGGGGGCATCCCTTACAGGATTACGGACAACGGGGAAACAGGCGGGGTGCCAGAGATGTGATCTCCCGCTCTTTCCACGTCATGCCGGCGATCAGCGACGCAGGCCCAGACGACCGATCAGCGTCTCGTAACGGGTCTGGCTCTTGCGCTTCAGATAGTCCAGGAGACCACGGCGGTTTCCGACCATGACCAGCAGACCGCGGCGGGAATGGAAATCCTTCGCGTGGGTCTTGAGGTGTTCGGTCAGGTTGTTGATCCGCTCAGTGAGGATCGCAACCTGAACTTCCGGCGACCCGGTATCCGTCGGGTTCGTTTTGTATTCCTGAATCAGCGCCGTACGGCGTTCTGCGGTAATCGACATCGGTATCTCCCGAATAATGAGGTTCAGAGCAGGCGAACGGGCTGCAGCCACCCCTCTTCGAGACGGCACAGACCCAGCACGCGCTCACCGTCCATTGCACGGACGATGCTGTCGGGGCCGGTCTCAGGGATACGTCCCGTGAGATCCGACAGGTCGAGCGCCTGTCCATGCAGCAGGAGAACTGTCTCGTCCGGGGTCAGGGCCAGCGCCGGGATGTCGGCCAGCGCGGTCGCGACCGGACGCAGAAGTTCCGGTGAAGCGGGTGCTTCTTCGGCGCTTGCGACGATTTTGTCCAGAGAAATTGCGTCTGCTTCCGTAAAGGGTCCGACCCGCAGGCGACGCAGGGCGGCGATATGCCCGACTGTGCCGCAGGCCAGCGCAACGTCGCGGGCCAGAGAGCGCATATAGACGCCCTTGCCCGATTCGACCTCGAAGACGGCATGATCCGCGTCCGGCCGGCCGATCAGTTCGAAGCGGTCCACCCGTGCCGGGCGGGGTGGAAGTTCCGGAGGGCGCCCTTCGCGGGCCATATCGTACGCGCGTTCACCCGCCACCTTGAGGGCAGAAAAAACCGGGGGCACCTGCATGATGTCGCCTGTCAGACCGGTTGTGGCGGCACGCAGTTCATCGTCCGGGGGACGGACATCCGATGTCGCCGTCACATTTCCATCCGCATCGTCGCTGTCGCGGGCCTCGCCAAGACGCAGAGTGAACTGATACCGCTTTGTGCCGTCCATGATGTATGGCACCGTCTTGGTTGCGGCGCCCATCGCGATTGGCAACAGGCCTGTCGCCAGCGGATCGAGTGTGCCGCCGTGGCCGACTTTCTGAGCGTCGAAGGCGCGTTTCACGATACTGACGACGGCTGTCGACGTGATGCCTGAAGGCTTGTCGATGACCAGCCAGCCATTCAGAACGCGCCCTTTCCGGATGCGGTTACGTGCCATCTGTTCCTAGTCCCGGCTGTGCAGGGTCGCCTTCCGGCGGCCCGTGGAAAGGCGGGGGTCTAGCTGACGTCCGGGGTGGCGACAATGTCTGTTTTCAGACCTGCCACCGGTCAAATCGTAACGGGAACGGTAAAGCACGCGACGGAGTGGGTGTGCAGAACGCGGCACGCCGCGGCCGCGTCCTGCGGACCGAATCCGACCAGGCGCGCCCGGTAGAGTGAATTCGCGGCAGGCGAAACCCGTGTCACGACAGCGCCCAGCCTGCCGGACGTGCCTCCGATAAAGGTCCGGGCCTGAGCGAGAGCAACACGGGCCTCATTTCCGCTGGAAAAGGCGCCGACCTGCACGGCCCAGGCGCGACCACCGGCTCCGGCCTCACTGCTGCCCCCGGAATAGCTGCCTGAATAGCTGTACGTCGCGACCGCCGGATGGATGACTGGCCGGGCTGATGCTGAGGCAGGTTCAACGTAGCTGGCGAGTTCAGCCGGCAGTGGTTGTTGCGCGGACGCGACTGCGACAGGGGGCGCCATTGGCCGGGGTGCGGGCGCCGGGTCGGCATGCGGCGTATCATGATCGACGAGGCAGCTGGACGGATCGTAAGCTGCGTCAGCGTCCCGGATACATCCGTCTGCAGTCCGCGTCATAGTGCTGACGTCAGGTCCGGTGGCTGCAGCCGGCATAACCGGTGCTGTAACGGGCATGGCCTGCGCCACACGCACCGGTGCGGTATCCATGTCAGTCGCGCCGGCTGCCGGAGGAACATCGCCGAGGTGAGGAGCAATTGACGCAACGTAATTGACGGTCTCGTCGGGTAAGGCGTCGCCTGTCTGGAGATACTGTTCCAGACGGCCGGGTCCCGCATTATAGGCGGCGAGGAAGCCTGGCGATCCGAATCTGTCATAAAGCTGGCGGATGTAGCCTGTTCCGGCGACGATATTGTCGTGCGGTTCGTATGGATCGCCACCGAGACTGTATAATCCCGCGAGTTCGGCCCATGTGGCGGGCATCAGCTGCATGAGGCCGATTGCTCCGGAGCCGGAGCGTGTCAGCCGGCCGTTAATATATTCTTTTCCGCCGGATTCCTGATTCATGACCGCCCGGACCCATTGTTCCGGCACGGAGAACCGGCCTGCGGCTTCCCGGATATATGGTCCCCAGGGGTCGGATGCCGGTCCGGGCGCCCTGTAGTTTCCCCTGCCCCACTGTGACCGGTCGCCACCGGGAGGAACTGTGCTGCATGCCGCGAGAGCGGCGAGCAGACTGAGCGTAAAAGAGTGTAACAGGCAGCTGGACGACCTGCTCATCACATGGGCCTCTGACGAAAATGCCGCGTCCGGAACATGACGCAATTGTATGGCATTGGAAAATTAAGGCAGAAATGAGGTCAGGCCGCACATAGCAGACCGCTGCTCGCTCTGAACCGTGTGCTCATGTTTGACATGCCTCCCACAAGCTGGCATTTGGCCACGCCTTAACTGGATGCGCGTTTCATACGGTGCTCCAGGCTCGCCGGGGAGTATCTCCCCAAACCATGATCACGACTGACAGGTTCACCATGGCCCAGCCTGAACTCGGTTCCAAACGCGTCTGTGTTTCTTGCGGGGCGCGTTTTTACGACCTTAACAAGGAACCTGCTGTTTGCCCGAAATGCGGCGCTGAACAGCCGGCCGAAGTCCCCCGGCTTAAAAGGGCCGGCGACAGTGTTCCGGCTTTGCCGGTTAAATCTGTTGCCAAGCCTGAAGACGAAAACGATGACATCGACATTGATACAGATGATGACGATGAAGATGCGGATGTCATGGAAGACACGGCTGATCTCGATGACGATGCCGACGATATCGGCACGGACATCGATGTAAACACCGATAAAGACGAGCACGACTCGTAAGAGTGGCTGCTGGGTTTTAGCGGGGTCCGTCCCAGATGCGTCTGAGACGGACATTCTCGCTTATGATTATCGACGGATTACACTCTTCCACTGTGCCCGCTTTGCAGGCTGATATCGCAGTTTGATATTGTCTCTGCGAGTTTCATACATCTGTCTGAATATTATACTATCGATGTGGCGCAGGCTCCTCTGCGATAGTCTTCGGGTGCGTAAATCTGTCCCTTTGTCATCTTCGGGCAACAGAATCAGGCAGAGCGGCCTGCTCCAAGCAATGCTTCCTCTTAATATTCTGATTTTTCCGAAACAGATTTTCTGTTCTCTCTCTTGCCATACAGAGTGATCACGATGATAAAAATTATCGTCGGGTGCGGCTTTGATCTTTTCGTCGAATATCCAGCAACAGGAATATCTGCAAAATCCGGGTAACAGATCAATATGCTTATCGTTGACGGGTATTTCCGGGCGGGTCAGTCTCTTTTGTTGCCGGCCAGACCATTCGGGATTTATCACTTTATTACCATGATGCTTTGCTTCTATGGCCGTTTCCGGTGCCCGATGCTGCCTGGCGCAGAAGAATTTGTAGCCGGCCAGGCATTGCGGATACAGCCCACTTTTACGCAAGAGTATTATGTCTCTGTTTTCCAGGTTTCGCAGACGAATAAAAAATTCGCAGGAATACCTGCCTGTATCTGACCATTGCCTGTATCAGGCAGCCGGAAACCGGACCCTGATTGAATTGTCGCCCCGGCGCAGGGGCATTTTCGCAGCAAACGGTCTGCTGGATGATGGTTCGGAAAGCCTGTTCCGTCACTGGGAGACCTCGACCACACCCATTTTCCGTTACAGTTTCGGACCGGCTGTATTCGACCCGGTGCTCACCATGTTCGGGTCTGATGGCAGGGCGATCCGGGATCTTCTTTACACTCAGCTTTACACTCAGCCGGAAAATGTTCTGAAGGCTTTCGATGCCGATCGGGAAACTCCGGTTGAAGTCAGCGATCTGACGGCCTGGGCCGGATTCGATCACTGGAATACCAATTTTTACCACTGGTTCGCCCATACTCTGCCGGCGATCTGTCATTTTCGGAAAGCAGCCGGCCCCGATGATGTGTTTCTTCTGCCTGAACTGACATCGTGGCAGGCTAAGAGCATTGAACTGATGGGATTGCCCCGGGAGCGCTGGAAAATCACGCGACCCGGCCTGCGCTATAAATTTGCTCGTGTCATCTACACGGATTTCATCCGTGGAAAGACTGACTTCACGGTATCGGAGACACTGACGGAAACCAGTCGCGTTCTTAAACGGGCTGCCGGCTGCGGCGAAACGCGCTCCGGCGAATATCCGCAGACGCGCCTGCTGTTCATTCAGCGTGGCTCTGCTGCCAATCGTAAAATTCCAAACGAAACGGATCTGGCGGCAGGTCTGGAAAGAGTCGGCTTCGAATGTGTCCGGCCGGAGAAACTCAGTATTCGGGAGCAAATATGTCTGTTTTCCGAGGCCCGGATGGTCGTTGGTTTCCTGGGGGCGGCCCTGACGAACATTGCATGGTGCTCACCGGGAACGATTGTTTATGAGCTTGTCCCGAGCCACCATCAGAACCCGTGTTTTCTGCCCATCGCGATCCGCAACAATCTTTGCTACTGGGCAGATCTCGTGGAGACGGGAGTCATGCGGGAGGACCACACGAGCCAGTCCGTGCTGCCGGTCGATGTGGAATATGTGGTGAGACACGCGAAAGCTCTGCTGCGTCTTGCCGACACGTAACACGATGCGTGAACGCGGCTGAATGGTCTCAGATCAGGAGACTGCCCATCGCTCGATCTCCACTCCGACAGAATCAAGATCAGAAAAAATATCCAGTTTTTCGACGCTGACGCGCACCACGTGAATGCGCTTATTCTTCAGAATCTCGATGGCAATCCGTTCGGCGAGCGTTTCGACCAGTTTGGTATGCTGCGCGGTCGCCAGCCTGCGGATGGTGAGCACGGCGTCTTCGTAAGAGACAGTGCGGCTCAGATCATCCGCACCCTCGACCAGGTTACGGATCTCTGAAACGCCGAATGATACATTAATGCGGACGCGCTGGGTAACGCCCTGCTCATGCGGGAATACGCCAATCTGAGCGTCGACGAGCATATCCTTCAGAAATACGCGCCGTAACGGGGGTTCGTTCGGCCATGGAGCAAGCGTCGTCATGTGTTTCATTCTTCCATCAGGGCGTCCGCATCGGGCGGACTGCTGTGCCACTGGAGGTGCTGTCCACCGTCCAGAGCCAGCATTTGCCCGGTCACGGATGGAAGTGCGAGAAGAGCGAGGGCTGCGTATGCGACCTCTTCTGGCGAAGTGCCGTGACCAAGTGGTACCGAGGCACATTGTCGCTGAAACTGGCCAGTAGTCTGCCGTGGGCTGGGGAGAGCAGGACCGGGTCCGATCGCGTTGACCCGAATCTGTTTCGGCGCCAGGGCCAGCGCCATTGTCTGTGTCAGCGTCCAGAGCGCCGATTTGGAGACTGTATAGCTGACGAAATGCGGAGTCAGCGACCAGACCCGCTCATCGAGCATATTGAGCACCATTCCCTGGCCCCCCTTCGGAAGGGTTCTGGCAAAATTCTGAATCAGCACCATCGGCGCCCGCAGATTTGGCTCAAGATGATCCGTCCAGCTCTGCCTGGAGACCGTGTCCCACTCATCTCTCTCGAAGGTGGATGCATTGTTAACAAGCACGCCCAGAGGGCCAAGCGCTGCGGAGGCACGCTCCACGAGATGCCGCACCTGTTCCTCCTCGCCAAGATCGGCCTGCAGGAGGCAGCCACGGCCACCTGATGCTTCGATTTCCGTAAGGAGGGACCGGGCTTCCCTCTCGCTTGCGCGATAATGAATCGCGACGGCAAATCCGACCTGAGCAAGCGCCTGTGCTATTGCCCGACCGAGTCTGCGTCCCGCACCGGTTATAAGGGCGGCGCGTGGAATATGCGGGCTGATTGGCGGTGTCAGTGCTGTTGCATTCAAGGCCGGTTCTCCACGTCAGACAGGGCGCCTGGCGCTGAGTGCGGCCGCCAGAGTTCCGTCATCAAGAACATCGAGTGTCCCGCCCATCGGGACGCCCTGCGCGACACGGGTGACTTCGACTCCGTATGGGCTGATCTTCTCCTGCAGCCAGTACATTGTCGTGGCGCCATCCACCGTTGCGCCAAGGGCGAGAATGACTTCTTTCACAGCGCCCTCCCGCAGGCGCTCGAAAAGCGGCCCGACATTCAGCTCGGCCGGTCCGACCCCGCGCAATGCGGACAGAACCCCGCCCAATACCAGATAGACGCCACGATGTGCGCCGGCCCGCTCAAGAGCCCAGAGATCGTTGACCCCTTCCACGACACAGATAACGTCTTTCGCCCGTGCCGGGTCCCGGCAGATATGGCAGGGATCCTCGACATCCAGATTGCCGCAGGACGAACAGGTCCGCACGGACACGGCGGCGCTTTCCAGGGCGCGGGCCAGAGGAAGCAGTTTTCCGCGCGGGTCGCGCAGCAGCGCGAGCACTACCCGCCGCGCCGAGCGGGGACCGAGGCCAGGCAGACGCGCGACCAGACCGACCAGATGATCGATATCGGGGATCGGCATCATTCGGATTTCCAGGGAGCCGCCAGAACAGTCTCTCAGAACGGAAGTTTGAGACCCGGCGGCAGGTTCAGGCCACCTGTGACTTTCTGCATCTCTTCCGAGGCCCGTTTGTCGAGCTTTGTCCGGGCGTCTGCGCAGGCCGCCACGATCAGATCCTGCAGCATTTCCATTTCCGTCGGGTCAGCCAGCTTGGGATCGATGCGGATGGAGCGCATATCGCCTTTGCCGCTCAGCACGACTGTCACCATTCCGGCGCCTGCCGTCCCTTCAATCTGAATGTTTTCCAGACTTGCCTGCATTTCTTCCATTTTTGCCTGCATCTGGGATGCCTGCTTCATCAGGCCGGCGAGATTTTTCATGGTGTTGTCCTTACTGTCTCGTTTCGAAGCGGAAAATGCGCTCCGGATATGTCATTCGTCTTCCGGGTCCGTCATGTCGTCGTCAAGCCCCGCGACCGGAGGTTCGCTGACCTCGATGGGCAGCCCATAGTGATCGTCGAAGGAATGATCTTTCACATCTCCCAGTTCGGCGCCTGGAAATGCGGTCAGAATGGCCTTCACGAGAGGATGATTTGCTGACCGGCGTTTATGAAGCTGGATGATGTCCGCACTCTGTTCCGCCAGGGTCGGCTCACCCGGAGCTTCGACCTCCCGGACGATCCAGTCGGCGGAAAATCGTGAGCGGAGGAGGGCCTGCAGACGTTTTGTCAGATCTCCCGGCGCCTCGCCGTCCGTTCGCACCTCCACCAGAGGCGGAGCAAAAGTCACGAGATGCGTCGAATAGCGCAGATGGCCATGTAATGTGGCTTCCCGGCTGTTATCCTTCACAAACGCGACGAGTTCACGCCAGGATTTTGGCTCTTTTTCAGCGGAAATCTCCGCTGTTGCCTGGACAGGGACAGGCTCTCCGCCCGCTCCGCTACGCCAGTCGCCATTAACCGCCTGCGGAAGACGCTCCACGACACCGCCAGGAGCAGGTTCACCTGCGCCGGACCGGGATCTGTTCTGATCCGGCTGGCCACGGGCTTCGACGCTGGCGGGCGTGGCTGATACTAACGGGAAGGTTTCTTTCGGGGCCGTCGTCTGCCGTGCCGGGCCTTCCTGGTCCAGGCGCTTCAGGATGTCGGCTGGTGACGGCAGATTCGAGGCGTAGCACAGACGCACAAGCACCATTTCCGCTGCTTCCCGCCGCAGAGGAGCATCGTCAATTTCACCGATTCCCTTAAGCAGCATCTGCCACATGCGGGAAAGCGCAGAGATGGAAAGCGACGATGCAAAGGCGGCGCCCCTGGTCCGCTCGGACTCCGGCAGATCGAGCGCATCCTGCAGATTCTGAACGGTTTTCAGTCGAGTAACCGTATGGGTCAGTTCCGCGAGATCCCGCAGCATCAGCCCGAGATCGCCTCCCCGGTCGTAAATGGCGTCCGACAGAGCGATTGCAGCGGTAATATCGCCACGCATGACGGTACCGAAGAGATCGAAAACGACACCCCGGTCCGAGAGGCCCAGCATTCCGGTTACGAGTGCCGTGGAAATAATGGCATCGCCACTTCCCTGGGCGATAGCCTGATCCAGAAGGGAGAGCCCGTCGCGCACGGAACCGTCAGCGGCGCGCGCGATCAGCTTGAGAGCTTCGGGCTCGATTGCCACATGTTCGCGTTCGGCAACATCTGAGAAAAAAGTTGCCAGTTCCGACTGGGCAATACGGCGCAGGTCAAATCGCTGACAACGCGACAAGACTGTGATGGGAACCTTGCGCAGTTCAGTGGTCGCGAAGATGAACGTCACCTGCGACGGCGGTTCTTCCAGGGTTTTCAGCAGAGCATTGAATGCGTTTCTGGAAAGCATGTGAACTTCATCGACGATGAAGACTTTCATGCGGCCCTGAATCGGCCTGAAATGGCAGGCCTCTATGATCTCACGCACGTCATCCACGCCTGTGCGTGAGGCCGCGTCCATTTCGAGGACATCCGGATGCCTGTCGGCCAGGATGGCGACGCAGTTAGCGCACACACCACAGGGATCCGCCGTGGCACCTCCCTTCCCGTCCGGTCCCGTGCAATTCAGTCCCCGCGCGATGATCCGCGCCGTGGTGGTCTTACCCACACCGCGTACGCCGGTCAGCATGAAGGCGTGCGCGACGCGGCCCGTTGCGAAGGCATTGCGCAGGGTCCGGACCAGCGCGTCCTGCCCGATCAGCTCTTCTAAATTTACCGGGCGATATTTGCGGGCGAGGACCCGGTAGCCGGCATCTCCCGAAGCCGGGGCAATGCCGGGCGCATCGGGTCTGGTCGATGCGATATCTTCGGTTACAGCCTGTACCGGCGGGGAGGATTCTTCTGTATCCCCGAACAGACCGGGGCCGCCACTCTCAGGCAACGGCAGATCGTCAGCCGGGCTTTCAGGGTCAGACATATTTCCGGCAAGTCCAAACGAACCGCATAATGGTTCCTGGCAAAGCGACATGCCACAGGGCTGAACTGCCGACTTCACAAAAAATTGAGAGACCCGCCGCAACCCGAGCGAAACTTACTGCGGCTGCTTCCTTCCGGACCTGACCGGGTTGGCAAGGTACCCGTCCGCAACGGATCTCCCGGCATTGTGGTAGCACACAACTCTGGTCAGGACAAAGCCCGGAAAGGGACGACCATCCGGAAAAATCTTTTCGGAGTTTCTCGCGTGAAATACACGCGCATTCCATACAGCGCGGGTTATCGCCGTCTTATTATGAGTGAGACGATTCTGCCGGTCGTTCAGTGCCGAAGTATAAATTTATCACGGATATGGCGGCCGGACGATCTGCTGACGGGCGACGTCAGTCACGTTCGATGGTGCACTGAAGCGGATGCTGATTCTGGCGTGCAAGATCCATGACCAGCGTTACCTTGCTTTCAGCGACTTCATACGTAAAGACGCCGCATACCCCTACGCCCTTCTTATGGACGTGGAGCATGATATTCGTCGCTTCATCACGTGTTTTATTAAAAAACCTTTCCAGGACATGCACCACAAATTCCATCGGCGTGTAGTCATCATTCAGCATGAGGACTTTGTACATAGATGGTTTTCGGGTCTTTGTTTTCGCCCTTACAAGGACACCCACATCTGAAGCGTTATCGTTATCTTTAGAATCATCTGTCATCGCGATACACGCAGTACCTTTCGGCAGACGACCTGGCCGCCCGCCGTTACAGCTGATATTGTTCTCTTCAACCGGCGATCTCATAATGCTCTCTGTAAACCGCAGCCGCACGTGTGAAAACATAATTCTGTCACCGCTGATCCGCTTACGTGACCCGCGTATGCACACAGGATATGGCCAGGACATTAAAATGTTCTTCCTGCCGTCCGGAACAACCAGCATTCTGCATGCGGCTCATTAGTAAATTTTTGCTGGACGGTCGAATCGGGACTGCTAAGCTTCTGAATCGACGGGACAGAGGGACTGCTGTAATCTTGGCTATACGAGACAACAGGAAACCGGACCAGGAGGCGAATAATCTCCCGGAGCCTGTTCGTGGCCGTTTTACAGGACGGGAAATGGGAGAGGCACGCGTGACAACTCGCCGGAACATCAGAGTGCCACGCATGGCGGTTGCCGCTCTTCTGATATCAGCTTTGACGCCGCGCCACGCTGCGCATGCCCAGTACGCGGGACGCATCAGTGCATTCGTATCTGACGCAAGGACCGGCGCCGTTCTTGCGCAGGTCAATCCGGATCTTCAGCGCTACCCGGCCAGCCTGACCAAGCTGATGACGCTCTATATGGCTTTCAGCGCCCTTCGTTCCGGTCAGTTAAGTCTTGATCAGGCCGTTCCTGTATCCATTCACGCAGCGACTCGCGAGCCATCCAAGCTTGGGCTGGTGCCTGGCTCCTATCTTACTGTCGAACAGGCAATTCTGGGGCTTGTGACGAAATCGGCGAATGATGCGGCCTGCGCACTTGGAGAACTTATTGGCGGGAATGAAGTGCAGTTCGCCGCAATGATGACCGCGCAGGCTCATAACCTTGGCATGTCGCAGACGACTTTTCAGAATGCATCCGGTCTGCCTGATCCGGATCAGGTCACGACAGCCCGCGATCTTGCGACGCTTGCGCGGCGCCTTATTTCAGATTTCCCGGAAGATTATCATTACTTCTCTGTGAGCGTTTTTTACTATCACGGACATGAAATTCCGAACCACAATCCGATGCTGAGATATTACCCCGGCGCCGATGGCATGAAGACCGGGTATACAGCGCAGGCCGGACTGAACCTGGTGACATCCGCCATGCGGGATAATGTACGTCTTGTCGGTGTTGTCATGGGGGCTTCCTCAAGCGCTGAACGCACGCGAACAATGGCCGCCCTGCTGGACCAGGGATTCTCTGATGAAGGAGTCGCTCCGGTCGAACGCAGCGTATCCCCGACCAGACCTTTCATCCTCGCACGGACAATGCGGCCGGGCCGCAGAACACTTACTTTCCTCGCTTCGTCGCATGATGCACGCCGGGCGCCGGTTCAGGTGGCTGAGGCCCCTCTTCGGCACACCCAGAAACTCCATTCAAAATCCGGTATGGTCCGTTACGTTCTTGCTCGTGCGGCACAGCCAAAACACAGCAAATCGACGCATGCAGGATCGCAGGCAAAACATCGCTCAAAAACATAACGGAAGATCGGCTTTAATATCTGAGCCGACAGGGTGTTTTGTTCTTGCATGATGCTTATCATGGAGGACAGAGCCACGAATGGTCATCTGTAGTTTGTCAGGGGTGACCTGAAACACTCAGACCAGATGGCGGATGGGGTGGGATTCGAACCCACGGTACGCTTACACGCACGCTGGTTTTCAAGACCAGTGCCTTCAACCGCTCGGCCACCCATCCTGTTCCACGAAACAGTCTGTCTTTGCCCTGTTCCGGCACGGGTTCCTAGCGTGTTTTTTTCCGTGCGTCTATCCTTGGAAATAGCGTTATAATCACCAGATTGTCTGATCGAGAGGCTGGAGAGCCTTTCAAAACAAACTCAGAATATAACAGACGATATTCTTAAAAATCTATAAACGTCTCACTATATATCACCTCAGTTCGCCTGCATATTCTCTTGCTATACCCCATAGTTTCAATGGCGCTTTCCATCCCGTTCACACCGGAACCGGATACCGGGGTTTTTACGAAATAATCCCGGCATAATCGGTCGGAATATCGAATTTCTGTCTGAGTTAAGCCCGTTTTTAACCAGTGCGCTGACAGGATTAACCGATTGAAAATTCGCAGGGCAATGCTGGTGTCGTTTATCCGCGGAGATTACGAAAAATTTTTCCGCCCGGTGCAGTCTTATGGCTGGCTTTTCTGACCAAAGCACCCAAATATGACGGAGTGAAAGGTCCCCTGCGGCGTGACCGGATACGCCAACCGAAGAAAGGAGTATCTTAATCATGTTGTCACGCAATCTTGAGCAGACACTGCACCGGGCGCTGACTCTCGCAGGTGAGCGACATCACGAATATGCTACTCTCGAGCATCTTCTGATTGCCCTGATCGATGACGCTGATGCGGTTACGGTGTTCCGTGCCTGCGGTGTTGATCTCGACAAGCTTCGCAGTGACCTTATGGAGTTCCTCGATAAAGACCTTGCTGGTCTCACATCGGAACGACCTACTGAGCCGAAACCGACGGCTGCGTTTCAGCGCGTTATTCAGCGTGCGGCAATTCACGTTCAGTCGACAGGACGGGATGAAGTGACCGGGGCGAATGTGCTGGTTGCCCTGTTTGCCGAGCGTGAAAGTCACGCTGTTTATTTCCTGCAGTTGCAGGATATGACGCGGCTGGATGCGGTAAATTTCATCTCACACGGCATAGCAAAGGCACCTGACAGGACTGTCAGACGCACCGTCAGCGGCACGCAGCCTTCAGCGGAGAAAGAGGAAGGCGAGCGGGACGAGAAAGCGCGTGGCACGCAGAAGACGGGTGACGCTCTGTCAACATACTGCATCGACCTGAACAAGAAAGCTGCGGAGGGAAAAATCGACTCCCTCATCGGTCGGGATGCTGAGGTTGAGCGGACTATCCAGATTCTGTGCCGCAGAACAAAAAATAACCCACTTTATGTTGGTGACCCGGGCGTCGGAAAGACTGCGATTGCGGAAGGGCTGGCCAAGCGCATCGTTGAGGGGGACGTTCCCGAAGTACTGCTGAACTCAACGATCTATTCGCTCGATATGGGAACGCTTCTTGCGGGGACTCGCTATCGGGGTGATTTCGAGGAACGTCTGAAAGCCGTCGTGACCGAACTCGATCAGAATCCAGGCGGAATTCTGTTTATCGATGAGATTCATACCGTTATCGGAGCCGGTGCGACATCTGGCGGGGCGATGGATGCCTCCAATCTGCTGAAGCCCGCTCTTGCGGCCGGAACGCTGCGCTGCATCGGATCGACAACGTATAAGGAATTCCGGCAGCATTTTGAGAAAGACCGGGCTCTTGTAAGGCGCTTCCAGAAGATCGATGTCGAAGAGCCAAATCCAGATGATGCCATCAAGATCCTTCGTGGTCTGAAAACGAACTACGAGAAGCATCATAAGGTTCGGTACACCGATGACGCTCTGCGCGGTGCTGTGGAGCTTTCGATCAAATATGTTCACGATCGCAAGCTTCCTGATAAAGCGATCGACATCATTGATGAGGCGGGGGCATCCCGGATGCTCCTGCCCGAAAGCAAACGTCGCAAGACGGTGACTTTGCGCGATATTGAAGAGGTGATTGCGAAGATCGCACGCATTCCGGCAAAGACGGTTTCCGCTGACGATAAGGAAGTTCTCAGAACGCTGGAACGCGATCTGAAAAATATGGTCTTCGGCCAGGACAGGGCGATTGAAGCGCTTTCCGACGCCATCAAGCTGTCGCGGGCCGGCCTTCGTGATCCGGAAAAACCGATTGGCAGTTATCTGTTCTCGGGTCCGACGGGTGTGGGTAAAACCGAAGTGGCCCGGCAGCTGGCCAGCACTTTGGGTATCGAACTCATCAGATTCGATATGTCTGAGTATATGGAACGGCATTCCGTTTCGCGGCTTCTTGGAGCGCCTCCGGGCTATGTCGGGTTCGATCAGGGAGGACTTCTCACTGACGCCATCGATCAGCATCCGCATGCGGTTCTGCTGCTTGACGAGATTGAGAAGGCTCATCCCGATCTCTTTAATGTTCTGCTGCAGGTCATGGACCATGGTCAGCTGACGGATCATAACGGCAAGACTGTCGATTTCAGGAACGTGATCCTGATTATGACAACCAATGCCGGCGCGGCGGATCTCAGCAAGGAGGCGATCGGTTTCGGACGCGACCTGCGTGAAGGCGAGGATGAAGAGGCCATCAAGAGACTCTTCACGCCTGAGTTCCGTAACCGCCTTGATGCGATCATCCCTTTCGGCAATCTTCTTCCCGAGACTGTGGGACGTGTTGTCGAGAAATTCGTTCTGCAGCTTGAGGCGCAGCTTGCGGATCGCAACGTCACCATTGAGATGTCTTCGGCGGCCAAGGAGTGGCTGGCTGAACGTGGTTATGACAGGCTTTTCGGAGCAAGACCTCTTGGCCGGGTGATCCAGGAATCGATCAAAAAGCCTCTTTCTGAGGAACTGCTTTTTGGCAGGCTGGCAAAAGGTGGCGCTGTTAAAATCTCAGTGAAGGACGGGAAACTGAATTTTGAGTTTCTCGAAACAGCACCGGTGGCTGCTGTCTCCGATGACGGAGACCGGACTGAGCGCAGTGAGGAACAGGAAGAAGGGGCCGACCCAGGCAGCCTGCCTTCATAAAATGACAGCACCGGGGGTGTCCTGGACGGACACCCCGGCTGTTTTTTAGTCACCTGAATTCACGTTTTTTACCATAGAATTATACAGTAATTCCGTGAACAGTTTCTTGTATTGATCTCTGTATCGGCCCCCTGTTTCGGAACCGGAATTCAAACTATTCTATAGCGATCTGATTCACTTATATAATATAAATACGTATGATTACATCCGGAACGAACCTAATCTTGCGTGGCAGGCGTAAACGCGGCAAGGTCTGTCTCCCTTAATTTCGTGAATGAGGACGATCATGGAAGGTGACACAGCGCGCGGCGGTGTTGTGCTTTATGATGAAGCAGACTTCGTCGGCCTGAGAGCTGCAGGCAGGCTGGCTGCAATGACACTGGACATGATTTCTGATTATGTGCGTCCCGGCGTAACGACCGGTGAACTGGATGCCGTAATCCATAAGTTCATGACAGATCATGACTCTGTTCCGGCAACGCTGAACTACAGGGGTTATCCGAAGTCATCCTGTATTTCCCTCAACCATGTCGTCTGTCACGGAATACCCGGGGAGCGGGTTCTGGCTGATGGCGATATTCTGAACATTGATGTGACGTGCATTTTAAACGGCTGGTATGGTGACAGCAGCCGTATGTATACGGTTGGCAATGTGCCGATAAAGGCCAGGAAACTGATCGACGTAACGTATGACTGCATGATGGCCGGAATTTCCGTCGTCCGGCCTGGCGCCACTCTTGGAGACATTGGTTTCGCGATCCAGAAGCTGGCGGAAGCGAACCGGTTTTCTGTGGTCAGAGATTTTTGCGGACATGGCATCGGCCGGACATTCCACGCCCCTCCGAATATTCTTCACTATGGGAAACGTGGCGAGGGCATGGTTCTGAAGGCTGGAATGGTTTTTACCATTGAGCCTATGATCAATATCGGCAAACCCGATGTTAAAATACTTGATGATGGCTGGACTGCCGTAACGCGCGACCGGTCTTTGACCGCCCAGTTCGAACATATGCTGGCCGTCACTGAAACGGGCTATGAAATCTTTACGCTCTCTCCGAAGGGTTATACCCGGCCACCCTACTCAGAGAACTGACTGATCTGATAAGCGGGATTACAGCTTTAATATTCTGTTGCGACTGTAATCCCGCGCGATCTCCGGGTCCGGGTCAAAGGCCCTGCATTACATGCTGACAGATTGCTTTACCCTGTATCGGATCATACCGGTGACTACAGAGACCGGTCATTTTTCTCCCTGATTGATATAGAACTCGACCGGAACCGTGAGAGTAATTGTCTCTCCGGTGATGGCATCAGGCGGAGACGGCAAAGGTTCGGCGCGATGCACGAGGGCCAAGGTTTCGTCGTCAAGAAGTGCGTGACCAGAACTTCCTGCAATGCTGGCCGATAAAATATGCCCCTTACGGTCCATTCGGAAACGCAGCATTGCGGTACCCTCCTGATGCTGGCCCTGAGCCACAGCGGGATAGCGTTTGTAACGTTCCAGTCGCGCGAGCAATGCGCTTTGCCACGTCAACGGATCATGAGACTGATTTGCGGAAGAAGCTCCCGGCGCTGAAGCCGTCTGAACGGACGACGGGGGCGCATCGGTCGCCGGCGGAGCAGTGGTCTGCTGCGCCGGCGGCGTTTTATCCGGAAGGCCTTTCCTGACCGCCGGAACAGATCTGGTTTTATGCCTTACCACGGGGTGTATATCCTGCTTCGGCACAGGAACAGGCGGATTTGGAGCTGGCGATAAGGGCGCAGTAACAGGAGGTGGGGTTTCCGCAGCAGCTACAGGCTGAGACTGCACCTGTTGCGGCCCTGGAGGACTGTCAGTCGGGGTTGAAGACGTTGCGGCGGGTTCGGGAGCGAGGTCAATCGCGATTGCTGCGGGCGGAGGCGCCGGAACGGGAATGACAGGCTGCGGCAGACCGACATACCAGACGATCACCAGGGCAGAGATGGCGACGCCAGCAAAGGAAGCACCCCAGAGCTGTCTTGCCTGGCGCTCTTCATGCCGAAGTCCGGTTACGCACCTGGTCCGAAATGACTGAATACCATCCGAAGGGAGCGCGTCAGTCAGTGACGCCGGAAGCGCCGTGCTGTTCACGGCTCGCTTCCCTCTTCCTGATTTTGCAGATTAACAAGGGCGACCTTGAGATAACCGGCACTGCGCAGCCTGTCCATGACGCCCATCAGGGAACCGTAGTCGACGGTTTTGTCGGCACGAAGGAAGATTCGTTCGTCTTTATTTCCCTTTGTCGCGGTGGCGAGAGCCGGGGAAAGGCCGTCTGCCGTGACCGTATCCTCACCAAGCGCCAGCGTTCGGTCCGCCTTTATCGTAACGAAAACAGGGGCGTCCGGAGGAGGCACTGGCGTCGCCTTTGACGATGGCAGATCCACGGGCACGCTGACCGTTGTCAGAGGGGCGGTAACCATGAAAATCACCAGAAGGACCAGCATAACGTCAATAAAAGGTGTGACGTTAATATCATGTACTTCTTTGACAGTTTCAGATGCGTGACGGATACGGATTCCCATGACCGCCTCTTATTCCGCCGGAATTCGCTGATCGTGCGCCGCCACGAGGCGAACAACGTGTCCCGGTCCCTGCCCTGCGCACTGGCGCCCCAGATCACGCGAGACCAGCCGCATGACCAGGGCCGTGAGATCGGCCACGCTTTCCCGGCATCCCCCGCACTGCCGCGCCAGGTGGTTGTAAATCACCACAGCAGGAATCGCAGCTACCAGGCCCAGCGCCGTCGCGAGAAGGGCTTCCGCAATACCCGGGGCAACCACTGCCAGACTGGTCGCCTTCGTCGCGGCGATACCGGTGAAGGAGGTCATAATTCCCCATACAGTCCCGAAAAGACCGACGAACGGTGCGGTGGCGCCGATCGTTGCGAGGAGACCGGTCCCGCGCATGAGCCGACGTGCTTCCGTAGCTTCCAGCCGCTCCAGATGCAGGGCAATGCGTTCCTTGAGTCCCTCCCCGTCTTCAGGGATGTCATATGATCGCTGGCGTTCAAGTTCTGCGGCCGCGACCAGTGTGTGGGCAATACGGCAGCCACGAGTCAGTTCCTCACCTCCGTCGAGGCTCTCAGCCTGATCGAGAGATGCTTCCGCATTCAGAAGTTTTCGCTTAATCCTGAACAGCTCGAAGCTTTTCGCAATCAGAACGGTCCATGTGACCAGGCTTGCCAGCGTGAGAATAATCATCACGCAGCGCACTACAGGACCCGCGCCAAGAAACATGTTCCACGGGGAAAACGCGGCGGCTGAAAGCGCCGGAAGATCAGCAGACATTCGCAGTTCTACGCCTTTGCGTATTGGTCAGTTTCAGCGCTCTTCAGATCGACGTTTACAAGAAAACGATATTTTCTCATCCGACCAGAGGCAGCGCCATCCGGATATTTCCGGAAATAACGCAACATTATGTTACAAACACAGGTAAAAACACATATCCGGGCGGTTCGCGCCCTTCTCTCTTGGCTTTATGGCAAACCCGCGTTAATTACGCAACTAAGAATCAGTCGCACATTAAATTGCTGCCGGTTTTCCCTTAATCATGAGAAAGGCCCGTTCGTGCTTGTACATATCCCCGGCATACTGACGTCAGATGAGATCAGCTTCTGCCGTGGAAAACTGATCGAGTCCGAATGGATCGACGGAAAAGTCACGGCGGGAGAACAGTCGGCGAAGGCAAAGCGCAATCTTCAGATTCCCCAGGATTCGGAAGCTGGCAGGGAGCTGGGTGAACTCGTCCTGCATGCGCTCGGCAGAAATCCGACATTCACAAGTGCGGCGCTGCCTCTTCGGGTCTTCCCTCCCCTGTTCAACCGCTACGATACCGGCATGCATTTCCATGCCCATGTGGACAATGCCATTCGTCCCGTTCCCGGCTCCGGTTTCAGGATCAGAACGGATGTTTCCTCGACACTTTTTCTTACCCCTCCTGAAGATTACGATGGCGGTGAACTCGTCATTCAGGACACGTTCGGCACGCAGAGCGTCAAGCTCGCCGCGGGTGATCTCGTATTGTACCCTTCGACGAGTCTCCACAGTGTCCGGCCTGTTACCCGTGGCAGCCGGTGGGCATCCTTTTTCTGGACCCAGTCTATGGTGAAAGACGACACGAAGCGCGCGCTTCTCTATGAGTTTGATCGCTCCATCATTGAAGCCCGCAAGACTCTTCCTGATGATCACGCGGCGGTTCTGGGCCTGACGGCGACTTATCATAACCTCGTCCGGCAGTGGGCAGAATTATGAAATTTTCATTCTGATAAGACATATTTCGTCATAATAACGTTGCGTCATATTTATCGAGAATAATTATTGTTTTCATATAAGGAGGGGCTTATGAGAAGCGAATCATTCTTTTTGTGAAACAGGTGAATGCAGTTGCGGTGTGTCAGAAACATTTTTTGAGCCGATCTGCTCAGAGCCGAAAGCCATGTATGGTGCGATTGATGTGAAAATCTGCGGATAAGCGGCGGTCGACTGTGTTCCACATTACCATCGAATTATCGGCAGTCCGGGTTCATGGATGGACGTTGCCGATGATGGAACACTGCGAGCATTCCTTCATATGATCTCATTGTATCTCCGGACCGACGAAATACAGAATTACTTCTTCACCCGGCAGCCAGAGTCTGGTTTCACATTGTAACGATAATTCTGTTCTTGTAAAAAATAGATTATTTCCCCCTTAATTCTCTTTATTTTCAGTCATACTATATTCTTTATGGCACTTTGAGTTTCCTCAGGTGACCAGAAACCTTGCTTTATCAGGATATCTACTGTGCAGTCCTTCCTCAGGAAATATGCAACACCGCTGACCACAGGTCTGTTTTTCGTATCATCTGTTTCAGGAGTGGCGCTTTTCTTCCACTGGATGCCAGGAATGTTTCATTCCATGCACATCTGGCTCAGCATGGTATTGCTTTTGCCGTTTTTCCTTCATCTCTGGAGAAACTGGTCCCAGTTTCTCATATATTTTCGCAACAGAAATTTCTTCCTGCCTTTTGCCGTATCAATACTGGCTGCCGTGGCTTTCATGATGACGACAGGCCATAAAGGCGGCAATCCCGCCGCGCGCATTTTTCCCTTACTTACGCATGCGACAATCGATGAACTTGCGCCATTATTTCACGTATCTCCCGAACAACTGACTGCCCGTATTACGCATAAAGGGTATCAGGTGACTTCCACCGGCGAGACTCTTGAGGAGATTGCCGATGCCGCGAAGAAACAATCATCTGAGCTTTTGATGGATATTATGTCCCGGCAGGAGCATCCCGGCGGCACACCGCATCAGCATTGAGAGTGCGTGCAGGTGACACGGTCTGGGAGTATGATTCACCATTTTAAATGACGGCCTGAAGAACGACACAAGCATCACGTAACGATCCTGGAGTGCGCGTTTCGAAAGCCGGGCCGTCAGAGCATTCGGCCGCAGACCTGTTAGCAGGGATCGTTATTTCGATGGCGATCCTTCGAACACGGATATGAGTGCGAGGCAGATGAACCCTGGGCCTGAGAAAGTTATTTCCGGCTGGGTTGAAATCCGGGCTGCAGTGCGGAAGAAACAGGAAGCTTGCGCCGACGGTCAGGATTGTAACCCGCACGCCGGCCCCTTGCGGGGGACCGGGGATTGTCCATCACGATAACATCACCCGGTTGCACGTCCGGCACGGGGATGCACTCGACATAAGTCTGGAAACTCCGGTCGTTGATCATCGGCTGGTCCAGTATCTTCGGCGCGACCAGGCCGGTCAGCCTCAGGCCCGCGATAAAGGTGGCTGTTTTCCATTGCCCGTGAGGAACGGCCGGTTTCAGACGCTGGCCGCGTGGAGTACGACCGCAGAGCACGACCGTAGTGTCGTGCCATATTGGTCGACGCCCAGGTCTCATCAATGAACATAAGGCGTCGGATCGGAAGCAGGCCGGGCGTCGAACCAGTCCTGCCAACGCTTCAGGGCGTCCGGTCGGTCCTGCCCCGCCGCATGGGCGGTCTTTTTTATGTGATCCATTGCCGGCACAGAAACGCCTCAATGTGCCGACGCTGAAATGATGCCCTTCTCCAGCCAGCTGCACCCGGATTTCGGCCAGTCTCAGATCATCCTGCTTGTCGATCAGGACGCGAATACGCACGGCCTGCGCTTCGATCTGGCCTGATAGGGGCGGATCGCTACATTACGGCTTCGGCGAGGCGCTGCCGGTCCCTCGGGTCCATGGATGCACCAATGGATTGTACCGGTCAGGCTGACACCAAACTGTTCGACGCTCCGCCGCCGAGACAGGGTATCGGCCTGAGGCACCACCACACGTTCGCAAAGATCAGGAGACAGAGTACGTGACGAATTCAGGCCGGCGTCCAACCCTCGCCAGCAGCCTGGAACAGGTCGGACCAGAGATGGGAATTCAAATGAGTCAAATCGGCGAGAAACACTCTGGTGGCCGGTCGGGGCCATTTTCACTGCCGCTCAGACACCGCTCGTTTCGAGTTACACCTCTGTTTTAAAAAGAAAGTCATTACCTCTGCGCGGATATGACATTTTATAACATAATGCGGAAACTTATTCCTCGCTCACGCGTATCAGCGCAGGGCAGAACTCAAAAAATAATCTGTCCTGCTTATTAAAAATAATAATAACGAAGCACAGGATGGCATGAAAGCGAGGCTGCACACCACGGCGTGTGACATGTGCGTCCCTACCGCTACACCCGGAATCTGTCTTTGCTGTTCCACCCTGGCTCAGCAGGCATCCCTTTCCGATCGTTCTGAACGCCGCTCCCAATCCGAAAGCAGGCAGTCGCCCGCTTTCCGGTTCGTCGTGGTCTTTCCGCAGGGTTTACGATATGCGTGTTTCCTCAGAACCAGAAAACCAGATATCCGATGCGAGAAATCTCCGCGGACTCAGACACTATTTCCGCTCGCAATATCTGCTCCGGATAACAGTACTCGCCGGCTCACTTTTGTTTCACGTCGCCACCGCTACCGCCCAAAATGCCGCACAAGGCCAGGCGACCGCAGTCCAGGCCTCAACTTCGGCCCAGACTACGCCGTCCCCACCAGCTGCAACCATACAAAACTCCGATTTGCCGGCATGGCTTCAGAGCATTATCGGCAACGCCAATAAAACCGAGGCGCCACCCACCGTATCGAACCCGACTCCCTTCGGTGAGACACAGCCGACAATCCCGCTTTATGAAGAAATCCCGGGATTTCTGCAGGCCTCGTACGGCCCGCCATCTTTCGGACCGCCTTACGGCACCACCCATATGCTCGGAGACTGGGGCGGTGTTCAGCCCTGGCTTCAGAAAAGGGGGCTTTATCTGGCTCTCGATGACTACGAAGACATCGCAGGCAATGTCTCAGGCGGCAAAAGACGCGCCTACAGCGATGCAGGGCAGCTCGGTTCCACTCTGGACGCCGATCTGCAGAAACTTATGAACGCCGGTTCCTGGTCGGACGATTTCTGGATGCACCTGCTCGTCGTTAACGGACACGGCACCAATCTGAGTCGTCTGTATGGCGATAATGCCAACCAGGTGCAGCAGATTTACGGCAGTCGCGGAAATGTCGTGACCCATCTTGTCTGGGCTTATTTTGAAAAAGCCTGGCTGCACAGGAAAATCGATCTTGCCGTCGGCTGGTTTCCATCCGGCACTTTTTTTCAGAACTCCCCCTGGGTCTGTAACTTCATGAACGTCTGGCTCTGCGGCGGGGAATCTCCGACAAAATTCCTTCCCGGCAGTCGCGGATGGCCCTCCGGCAATATCGGTGGCGTTCTTCGCGTCATGCCGATAAGACAGTTCTATCTCCTGGGTGGTCTCTTCGCTGTCTCGCCGCATTCCTATAACGGCGGCATCTCCGGCTGGGCGTGGGCGCAGGATAATCTCGGAAAACTCTCTACCCAGGTTGAGGCCGGATGGATTCCGTCATTCGGCCGGGATCATCTTATCGGTCATTACAAAGTCGGCGTTATGTACGACAATTCGCGCTACAGCGATCTCTATCAGGATATCAACGGAAATTCCTGGGTGCTGAGCGGACTTCCCGCCCGCAGACAAAGCGGTCAGACCTCCGTCTGGGCGCTGGCGGACCAGATGCTTATCCGCCACGGTCCCGGCGAACTGAACGGCCTGGTTCTGGGTGGCTATTTCGGCTGGGGGTCGGGCCAGACGTCACAGATCAGTCAGAGCTTCACCGCGATCCTTATGGACACGGGCGCATGGTGGAAACGTCCGCTGGACAGCGTAGGTATTGCATTTCTTTGGTCGAAATTCAGCCGCTCCGCCATCCTGTCTCAGGAAGCGGCCGCGGCCAGCGGTCTCGCCCTTCCGGGAGGCAATTACGGCACTCCTTATGGCATTCAGGGGCACGAGGCCATTTACGAAGCCTATTATGGCTTCCACATCGTGGATGGCTTCACAATCAAGCCTGACTTTCAGTATGTAAATCATGTTGGAGGGACAACTGTTTTCAGAGATGCTGTTGTCCTGAGCACTGCGATCAATGTGGCTTTCTGACACAGACTCAGAGAGGAGACGGAACCAGGAGCGAGAAAAGCACGAAGTGAGAAGGATTTTTTGTATCGAAGCATCCGGACAGTCACTCGTGGTGCAGGGCTTCAATCGACAGGCCATGGAAATTTTCAGGTCCGTGGCCTTTTTTCTGACTGTTTTGCCGCTTTGGCAGGTTCCTGCATCGAAATTCTTCGTTAGTCGGAGGCCTGATAAGGGTTTCACGTCGCTGTCTCTGAAGGGCGCATTGCGGGACACAGCCGGATCAGAGTTTAGTGCCCTCATTTCTGGCGAGCACGCCAGATTCTTCACCAATGCAGGACATGGATCGGTGAAGGAGCCGTATATGCTTTGAAATGACGGTTACTCCGCAGTGTGCCGACGAATTTCTTCCGAATAGTCAGGACCCGGGACGGCACCGCTTTTTCTCCGGATACGACTCTGGTCCCGAAGTGCCGGAAAAGTCATGGTATTATCCAGAAGCCCGAGGTCATAAGCTAGGGACGCTGTATGGCCACTCAGAAGCACGCGCCAGTCCAGTCGGTAGCGGAGCCGAGCTCCGGCCCGGGCGAGGATTCCCGTGGTACAGTTATCCGTGAGCGTGTTGTACCATTGCGGGCGACTGTTGAGGCTATGAATCTCATTAACATAACTTAGAAACAATCTTTCGCTTACGGCAGGCGTCAGTTTCAGGCGATAGAGGTAAACGCGCTCGCGTCTGATATCCGTGCGAACGCCGATCAGATCCCGTTCATCCGCCGTGACGTAGATAAGTTCGTAATGGTGGAAAAACCCCGCTATCGTCGAATAGGGAAATGTTTCCTGTCTTCGGGTTTCTATGGAAACAGCGAGATGTTGTCCCCCTTTGAATGAAAAGCTCAGAAAAACATGTGCGATATTGTCGCCCGCCCAGTAGGAGGTAATGAGATCGACACCGTCGAGCCTGTCCAGATTAAAATCTGCGTCGTAATAACGCGGAATATAATCCTGCTCGGTTTTATAGATGAAATTTCGAATATGCTTCAGATGAACAATGCGTCCGTTAACACCGGCATCCGCAAGCACCTTATACTCGCCGGCCCAGTTCCTGTTATTTTTCGGCGGATCGGTAACGTACCACACACAGAAAGATAAGCTCAGTCCGGCGAGACAAAGACGAGCGGGATATGTGTGTCGCGCGACATAACAGGCGACCATGGCGCCTGCAAAACAAGCAGCCAGACCACAGCGCAGTGCGGATGGGGTTATTGTCGAGTAATACAACGCCAGAGCACCCGCCGTCGTGAACACGACGAGCGCAATCAGGACCGTTATATGACGGAGCCGTCCTGCCACCCTGTGTTTCGTGTCCGGCATGGTATTTGCGTGACCAGCGTTATCCATTCGCGGCTTTTGCTATTCCTGTGCTGCGGCCAGACATATTGTGGAGAACTGTATTCTGATGAACAGCGGCAGCCGGTTTATGTGTGTCGTCATTCTCCCCAGCTGGCGCCCCCTTCTCCGCTGACCTGATCTGTTCATGCAGGATGCGTCTGACCTCTGCGATTGTGACCGGATCGGATTGCGTCGAATGACCTGAATGACGAACAACCAGTTCCGAATCAACACCGGGAATATGTGCGCTTTCATATGAAACGACGCCGTCATCGGCCTTTTGCAGAGGACCGTCGCCCAGAACAGGAATGATCGAATGAGCGTGGACGGCCGGTGACACAGGAATTTCTGAAAGCGCCCTGATGAAAGGGCTGCGGGGCGACATGCCGTAGACGCTTCCGGCTCTCCATGATTCAAATCGCGTTCCTGAATTCGGTGCATTACCTGAGAGAACCTGCTGAAGGATATCTGTGACGGTCGCGGGAAAGCTGACAAGGCGCCCGGCCAGGCGAGCGATGGAGTAGCCAGCAAGATAGCTGCCGTGTTGCGGTGTGGAGATAAAGATTACTCTGTTAACTTCCGGCATGGGTGTCGGAAACATGGCTTCTTCAAGCAGATGGCGATCCCGTGCCGGGAGATCCAGGCTGTCCAGGGGACGTTTCGTTATGCCGTTCCAGAGACGATTTCCGGCTTGTATAACAAGCATTTTTGCAAGCAGGCCGCCCTGGCTATGCCCGATGAGCGTAATCTGACCGAGAGCGGGATCAGCGCTTACTCCGCCAAGCTGGCTGACAGCCTGCTGAATCGAGCGCCTGAGTTCGAGCGCTGAATAGGGGATCGGATTTCCGGTCGCATAGGAAAAAAGCCAGAATTCAAAGTGGCTCCGGATAGCCGGGTCTTCCAGGAGATCGTTGATCATGCTGGCCCATCTGGCCGGTCCGGATGCTGTTCCGTGTACAAAGACGACCGGCATATGCCCGTACTGATGGGGCGCGACAGCGATCAGGCTGGGACTTCGTTCATCGAGAAAAAGACTACCGTCCAGAAAACCCCGATATTCGCTTGACCAGTCGACTGAGTCCTGAAGACTGATGGCACGCGCCGCTGTCTGGTCATATTGCAACGGCGCAGAATTGCGTCCGATAACGCGATCACTCTCTTCATCAACCGACGAAACAATAAACCGGGCATTGATCCTGTCAGAAAATATCTGTGACCGGGGATGATCAAAAATCAGCAGCAGATTAGCCGGAACACGAAGCTTGTCGGCGATCTGAAAAGAACGACCCTCTGCCCCTGAAAGCTGGGGCAATGCCGCCAGAGGTTCACCGAGCCCTGGATGACGATAAACATTTCTGACGCCGTCAACTGAAAGTCTGGCAGTTGGCCGAAAGTCGGTCAGCGGGTGGCCGTGCCATGTAAAGTTATCGGGAATGACGTCGATATCGAGAGTGCCGGTGGGTAACTGCCAGTGCTGCCGGCTGATCTGCACCGGCGATCCCAGCGCTTCCGTCAGCCCCAGCATGTAAATGTCACCGGCCTGACGAAACCGTACGTCATATTCATTCGGGCGCACATTCTCCGGCTCTCCCGGAGCCAGATAGGCATATGCATATAATGCCGCCGCCATGAAATCAGCCCGGGCATGAGTCCGGCGGCCGCGCAGATAGCTCAGTTCAGCGAGTGCAAACAGTCTGTCGCTGAATTCCGGCGCATCCGGGTGTGCGGCCGTGACAGAACGGAGGGTCGCGATGGCTGCATCGGGATGATCCTGCCACAACTGGCGCAGATTTTCTCTCTCGAGAACGATCCGGGTTGGATTACTGAGGATACATCCCGAGAGAGCGCTGCGGGTTTCGTTCCGGTAAGCCTGAGTGAGGCTGAGGCTGTGCACCGATACGGGAGATGTGCAGCTGGAGAGTAAAATCGTTACGAGTGACGCGGCAAAGATACGGGTGTCGGTGAAGAAACGAAGATACGTCATTGCGGGACGCACCTTACCCGCCGCGTCCTCCGGTGTCATTCCTCAGTCTGGTAAAGTATTACGGCATGGTCAGCCGGCTATCGGGTGAGTATTTTCGGGGCGATCATGCTTCCGCGATGAGACATTCCACTGGAACCATATCTGGGCTGCATAGGCTGACCGGTTCCTCTGAGACTGTCATCTGACGTCCAGGACGGATAACACTCCGCCAGAGACCGCGGCAGACATCCGGAAGCCGGACCGGCGCCGGTAACGTTGCCGGCGCGAGCGTCACAGCATCGGGATTTAGCCGGAACATGTGCCGGGGCGCTGCGACCAGGAGCTGCGTTTTCTGATATGCGCGGCGAAATACGATCAGATGTTCATCAGATGTTTCCACCGGTTCGTATGAGCCACGTGCGAAAAGAAGGGGGTATTGTGCCCGGCACCGCAGCAGGGCACGGATCAGCTCCAGTTTGATGGCCCCATCCTTCCATCGGGTTGCGGCCTCGTCAAAATCGTTTTCCTCCTGAAGCAGATCTTCGCGGCGCTGGTAATCAACGGCACGTCGGTTATCCGGGTCGACCAGACTGAAATCCCAGAGCTCACATCCCTGATAAAGATCAGGCATGCCGGGCGTCGTAAGCCGCAGCAGAGTCTGGGACAGACTGTTCAGCGCCGCAGCCGGGGCCACGTCTTCAGCGAAGGCAGTCATCTCCATGAAGAATGCGGCTGATCGTTTCGGATCGAGAATCACTGCAAGATAATCCTGACATGCCGTTTCATAGACTTCGTCCGGGTCCAGCCAGTTTGTATGACGCTTTCCCTCGCGCAGAGCTTTTGTAAGCCAGGCTGAAACACGAGCTTTCAGGCCATCGAACTGCCCATCAGGCGGCCAGACGCCAAGCAGGGTCTGAAACAGCATCAGCGCGTCAACACGATCCGGGCCGGCACGGTCGTCAGAAGCAGGCAGCCAGCGTTGCATCAGTGTGCGCCACTCGTCGGCGGCTTCGCTGATAACGGCAATCCGCATCCGGGCGTCTTCCCCACGTTTGTGATCATGGGTCGCCGTGGTGAGCATCGTGTCCGGAAAGTCCCGCAGCCGCTGTGCACATGCCGCATGGAAATCCGGAACTGAGAGGGTCAGCCTGTCCGGATCGCTGCCGACTTCATTGCGCGATATGAGCCTTACATATCGATAAAAAGCGGTGTCTTCGAGGGATTTCGCTGCCAGAGGGGCTGTCAGATGCTCGAACGCACGCTGCGTTTCCCGGATGGTAACGGAGGGAACGTCCTCCGGACGTGATGAGAGCAACGTGATGACACGGCGAAGAAGATCATGTCGTGACGGCAGAAGATCCTGACGGGCCTTCTGTCCGGCGTCGCGCAGTGCCACAAAATCGGCGCTGTGATCCAGCAGCATGCCGTCCGCGTAATATGTCCGGTATCGGTTAAAATGCCTGAGCAACGCTTTTATGACGTCTGCGATCGCGGCTTCCGTGTCATCATGACCGCTGTATCCGTCATTATCTTCCCTGCCCTCTTCTTCCGCCAGAGCTTTCACGAACAGCTCCACGAGACGAGTGAACTCCGCAGTGAACAGGCCGGGCAGAATTTCGTCGCGGGCATTCAGTTCAATGGCCGCCATAGTCGCCCGGTCGCCGTGACAGTCGCGCCAGAGCGCGTTCAGGCTGGCTGCACCGCTCTGATCATGCAGCACTGCGGAGACCTGATCCATGAAATCATAACCGGTGGTGCCATCGACATCCCATTCGGCCGGAAGTTTTTCCGGACCAGCAAGGATCTTCTCTACATAAACCGGAGTCCGGTCTGATGCATCAGCGGGTTGGGCGGGTGCCATCTTCTGGAAACGCTCACGTAACCTGTTGCAGTAGATTGCAGGAGCGGCAAGACCATCGATATGATCCACCCTGACGCCGTCGATCAGTCCACGCGCGTAAAGCGACGTGACGTACGCATGTGTTGCGTCAAACACGCTTTCACGTTCGACGGCAACGGCTCCAAGTTCAGTGTTATCAAAAAACCGCCGCCAGTTGATGATATCGTTTGCGGTTCTCCACCATGTCGCGATCCAGTGCTGCTTTCTGATCAGATTATGAAGTCTTCCTCTTCCATCCTGCGTTGCCGGATCATGTAACGCGAAAAGCCGGTTCAGAACTTCTTCTCCACCGGCAGTTCTGCTCCATGAAGAACCTTCCTGAAGAACAGAGGTAATTTCAGAATCCGGAGATGCACGTTCTGCGACTGCGCAGAATGCGGCACATAAGAGTTGCGGCGCTTCTGCCAGTTTTAACAGCGGTCCGTAATGCGCCGGACATACGGTAAATCTGTGCTGATAATGATAAATGAAAAACAGTCCGGTTTTATAATCATATTTTAAAGATAATAAGCCGTCACAAAGTGCTGCGCCATAAGCGCGATCCAGAAAAGGAAGGATAATCTTTCCATGATTCTCCGGAGAACCTGATTTCCATGAAATATCAAAAAAACTGGCGTATAAACTGTTTTTTCCCCAGGCGAGCACATCTTCCCACCAGACATTTCCCTCGCCGCCGACTGCCATATGGTTAGGAACAATATCGAGAATCAGCCCCATCCGATGGAGGCGTAAAGCATCTGCCAGACGTCGCAGTGCGTCTTCTCCGCCGAGTTCCGGATCGATGCATCCGTAATCAAGGATATCATAACCGTGAGATGAACCGGGACGACTTCTGAACAAAGGTGATGCATAAAGATGGCTGACGCCGAGTTTCGCAAAATACGGTACCAGCCCGGCTGCATCGTCGAGGGTAAAACCCTGCCTGAACTGCAGACGCACGGTCGCGCGAACCGGGTCGCCATATCCGTCCCTGCGCGATGCTTCTTCCGTGATTGTCATACCCCCGGTCTTTCCGCGCGTAACAACGCCAGTCGTCTCGCGACCGCCGCACGGACAAGAAGAGTTTTTGTGACCTGCGGATAACGCCGGCACCAGTTCGGATGCCCGCTGATGGTTCCGGGAATATTGGGCTGTCCGGTAAGTCCGAGAAGATCCTCCATGGCTATGATCGCCAGAGGACAATTCGTATCCGCCACGAACCGGATCGCCATATTCACAACTGTTCCGGCTCCTTTGTCGGAAGGAGCCGGCTGCTCCGCATTGTCTGCGTCTCTGTTTCCATCCAGCCTGTCCATTTCCGCTTTCAGCGACGACCAGAGAGCTGAACGATCCCTGGCCCTTTCCTCCCCGGCCTGTTCCAGTCCGGACCCGGAGCTGAGCTGACCAAGCCTTTTCCGCCATGTGATGTCGCAACCCTGCCACCAGCCGGCGATGGTCGGCAGATCGTGCGTGGTTGTCATGGCCACTGAAGTTTCCGACCATTTTGACGGAGCCAGAAAAGAGCCCGTCTCATCACGCTGAAAAGGAAGCACATTCATACCGAAAATGCCCCGCCGCTTTGCTGCCTTACGGAAATCCGGCTCAACAGTACCCAGATCTTCTCCGATCACCACCGCCTCCGCTCTGCTCGCCTCCAGCGCCACAAGCCTGAGCATATCTTCTCGGGGATATGACAAATACGCTCCGTCATTCGGGCCACCGCCATCAGGTATGACCCAGAGCCTCTCCATGCCCATCACGTGATCAATGCGAAGACCGCCCGTGTGCGAAAAACAGGCCCGGAGAGTTCGGATAAACGCTCTGTAGCCAGTTTCTCTGAGCGCACGCGGCGAATATGTCGTCAGCCCCCAGTTCTGGCCTGACCGGCTCAGCGCATCGGGAGGGGCTCCGATCGACAGACCTATGAGATAATCATGCTGATTCGACCAGCATTCACTGCCGGCAGGATCAACACCGACAGCAAGGTCACCAATAAGACCGATCTTCATACCGGCTTTTACAGCGTCTGTATTCGCCGCCTGGAGACTGCGCGATGCAAGCCACTGCAGAAACTGGTGGAAACTGACGTCCTGCGCCATGTCGCGGGCAAAACGATCGACTTCTGGCGTACCAGGGCGACGGACAGGCTTTGGCCAGAGCCGCCAGTCCCTGCCTCCCGGACCGCGCTGCGCTTCACGGGCGTGCAGCGCCTCGAACACAGCGTGATCATACAGAGCTTTTCCCTGAGCCTGTATAAAGGCTGTAAAGTCATCCGGCTCCTGTTTAAAAATATGGTCGTCAAATAACGTCCGCAGCAATTTCAGACGGCATTTCGCAGCCGCCGGCCAGTCCACGAATTCCAGCGCTTCCAGCCGTTCAGGTGTCTTCTGAGCCAGCCGGGTCTTCCGCGTTGCTGCCCGGATTGCAGCTGCATCGAAAACAGCTCCGGGATCGGCAAGCAACACATTCAGGAACAGGCGGCTGGATGGCGAATAGGGGCTGTATTGCTCTGGCTGAGCTGCGAACATCGCGTGAACAGGACTAAGCATTAACGCTTCCGCGCCGGCCCGTGCGGTTGTGCGTGCCAGTTCGCCAACGGCTCCGAGATGACCTATGCCGCCGTCCCCTTTCTGTCGCAAAGCATAAATCTGTGCGGCGAGCCCCCAGTATCGCGATTTCCCGTGACGGGAAGAAGCGAACGGATCGGGGCATCTGCGTGGCGCAACTGCCAGAACCATCTTCTGCTCTGCGATAAATAATTCATGATATCCTGTTTCTCTGACAGGAGGTATGATCAGGGAACCGTCCTTTCCAGTCTTCAGCCTGCCGGTCTTTTCAGTGCCGTTTTCAAGCCTGAGAACGAAACGCTCTGCCGTTCCCGGTATCCCGTCATCCCGGCAACTATCTGCTTTTAAGGGAGCAAGACGCGTGCTGGTGCCCGCTTCCGTCACGATCATCGGGGGCATTCCATTGACCGGTAACCTGTCGGCCGGCGTCTCCAGCACTTTCAGGAGGCACTCCAGATTGTCGTGAGAGACGCGCCGGACCTCTCCCCCGGCGTCCCGCCAGCGCACTTTCAGACCAGCCGTTATGGCCCTTCTGATGAGAACCTGATCAGACATGGCTTTCGTCCTTTAGCCACACTGCGATACTATTTGATTCTATCGTTGAGTTTCCTGTCGATGTGTTCCGCGCGTAAATCAGCTTTCCTTCAGGGCTAAATGTGAGCAGGGCGGGCGTCTTATCAAAATTGACAGCGATGGAAAGCATCGCGCCGTCATTCATTCGCCATTGCGCGACGAGCGCAACAGCGAGATCGGAGCCTGTCCCATCATTCACTCTGGGCAGTATCACTACGCCCGTGCTGTGTGCACCTTTCAGACGCGGAATAATAAAGTGATGGCGCAGCGTGAGCAGTTCGTCCGTGAGGGAAAGCCATGCGCTTTGATCCGCATTATCTTTCCGGAACCCTTCAGGACGTGAACGCCTGAACGTGTCCGGATCGTTGGGATCCGGAATTAACTTTCGCTGCTCCGGGTCGTGGAACCGGCTGAATGAAGCAAATTCGCTGCGGCGGCCTTCCCTGACAATCGTCGCAAGCTCATTTTTATGACTGGTAAAAAAGAAAAACGGATTACGGCATCCCCACTCCTCTCCAAAAAACAGCATTGGAATCTGAGGTGAGAGCAACATCAATGCATACGCCGCTTTCAGTGCATCGGGATCAGCCAGCACTGTCAGACGTTCTCCCATGGCCCGATTACCGGTCTGATCGTGATTCTGCAGAAAGAAAATAAACTTATCCGCCGGAAGATCGCTGCTCGCCGACCCACGCGGTTTGCCGGTTACGGAAGACAACTGCCCCTGGAAGAAGAAACCTTCTTCCAGAACTGCGGCAAGAGCCATAATCGGATCGGGGGAAAAGTTTCCATAATAGCCCTCGTTTTCCCCTGTAAGAATAACGTGCAGTGCGTTATGCGCGTCATCATTCCACTGAGCTGTAAATCCGTCCCGAAGCAGGCCGGCGTCATTGTTTTCATTTTCCAGAATCAGATGAACAAACCGACCGCTTTCTGTTGTCTCCGATACGACATGACGCAGCTCTTCAAGCCAGCTCCGGTCATCGATCGCCTGAACAGCGTCAAGCCGAAGACCGTCAAACCGGAACTCCATGATCCACGTAAGGGCATTATCCAGAAAAAATTCACGCACCTCTCTTCGGGTAAAATCGATCGCTTTTCCCCATGGGGTAAGGCTGTCCCTGGCAAAGAACTCCTCTGCGTAAAGCCCCATGTAATTTCCATCCGGCCCGAAATGATTATAAACCACATCGAGAAAAATCATCATTCCGTGACCATGGGCCTGATCAACGAGGTATTTGAGATCGTCAGGCGTGCCGTATGATGACTCTGGTGCAAAGGGAAAGACGCCGTCATATCCCCAGTTTCTGCTGCCTGGGAACTCCGAAAGCGGCATCAGTTCAATGGCGGTGATGCCGAGCCCGGCGAGGCGCGACAGATCATCAGCAAGTTTCCGATAGCCCCCCGCCAGCCCCACATGCACCTCCCAGATCACTGTCTCTTCCCACGGACGTCCGTGCCATGAGTCATTTACCCATCGGTAAGATAGTGGATCTGTCACTTCGCTTGGGCCATGCACATCATCCGGCTGCGAACATGATGCGGGATCCGGAACCGCGAGGTCTTCAGAAATACGATAACGATAACGCACTCCGGCTCCGCTTTGGGTCTCGCACTGAAACCAGCCATCAGGCTCGCGGCTCATGGGGACAGCAGGCAGTCCTTCACGTTCAAGAGTCACGGAGGAACATGATGGCGCCCACAGTCGAAAGCGGGTGTGATCCGGTCCGGTCAGGGTCGCGCCCTGTCGCCGCTGATATCGGAAAAAACCTGACATCGTGACCACCTCTCCTTCACGCATTCCGCGTGCTGGTGTCAGTTCCCGCAAGATTCAGTCTGAACAGAGCCACGGAATGTGCCGCGACCAGTACGACGCTGCGGCCGCCAGGTGATTTCGTCACCTGCACCTCGTCTGAATTTTCTTCAGCACTGCTGATCAGCAGTACCCACTCGCCATCTGGTCCGGGAAGAACACATGACACGTCATTGCTTCCCGGATTCAGAAACAGACATGTTATATCAAGTTCTTCTCCTTTTCCCGCTGCGCGTCTTACGCCCACGACCCGAAGATCGTCGCTGTTCCAGTCATTGACAGACATCGGCTCCCCGGAAACGTTAAACCAGGCGATGTCCGGCAGATCGGGCCGTAGCTTATGACGTCCATGCATGTATCGTGATGTACGAAGCGAAGGATGCGCCTTTCTCAGCAATGTCAGACGCGTGGTAAAATCGTACATGGCACGCCCGCGGGGAGTTTTCAGGAGAGACCAGTCCAGCCATGATATATCGTTATCCTGGCAATAGACATTGTTATTTCCATTCTGTGTCTGCCCGAATTCGTCACCTGCGAGCAACATGGGGGTGCCGTGCGACAACAGCATCGTGGCCATAATGGACCGCCGTATGCGATCACGCGTCGCGACAATTCCTGTGTCGTCCGTCGGTCCTTCGGTTCCCCAGTCACTGCTGTAATTTTCCTGTGCTCCGTCCCGGCCATCTTCCATATTGGCTTCATTGTGGCGCTGCGCGTAACTGACAAGGTCCATCAACGTGAAACCGTCATGGGCCGTTACGAAATTGACGCTCGCCCAGGGACGGCGACCACTTTTATCGAACAGATCTCCTGAACCGGCCAGCCGGGCCGCCATGTCCCCCTGCATTTTGGCGTCACCCCGCCAGAAACGGCGCGTCGTGTCACGGAATTTGTCGTTCCACTCCATAAATCCAGGTGGAAAATTTCCGGTCTGATAGCCGCCTGGTCCGGGGTCCCAGGGTTCCGCGATCAGCTTTCGGGTCGAAAGAACCGGATCCTGTATGATTGCGTCGAGAAAACCGGATCTCTGATCGTAGCCGTAATTTTCACGTGCCAGGATAACAGCAAGATCGAATCTGAAGCCGTCGATGCCGAATTCCGTTACCCAGTAGCGCAGAGAGTCGAGAACCATCTGCAGCACCCGCGGATGAGACAGGTTCAGCGTATTTCCACATCCTGTATCGTTAATGTAATGACGTTCATTTCCGGGAACAAGTCTGTAATAACTGGCATTATCCAGACCGCGATAACAGAATACCGGACCGAGTTCATTTCCTTCGCAGGTATGATTATAGACAACATCCATAATCACTTCGATACCGGCTTTGTGCAGCTTCCTGACCGCCGCACTGAAATCGTCCGCCCGGCCCCGACCGACATAGGAAAGCTGCGGAGCAAAGAAGGAAAGAGTATTATAGCCCCAGTAATTCGTTACTCCGCGCTCAATCAGAAAACGATCTGTCACGAACGACTGTACAGGCAGAAGTTCAAGCGTGGTGACACCCAGTCTGACGAGATATTCAATGAAACGTGGATCTGACATTGCACGAAATGTTCCGCGCTGGATTTCCGGCACACCGGAACGCTTCATTGAAAGACCGCGCACGTGAGCTTCCAGCACGATCATATCTTCCGGAGCGATGTCGGGACTGACATCCGCCATCCGACGTCTTCCCTCGACCACACGGCATTTCGGCATTGCGGAAGCGCTGTCACGTCTGTCAAACGACAGATCAGCACGCGGTGAATGGACTCTGTAGCCGAACAGTGCATCTGTCCAGCGGACGTCATTACTGAGTTCACGCGCGTAAGGGTCGATCAGAAGTTTATGCGGGTTGAACCGGTGACCGCGGAGCGGTTCATAGGGACCGAAGGCACGGAATCCGTACAGCAGACCGGGCTCCGCTTCAGGCAGATAACCGTGCCAGATTTCATCCGTGTATTCCGGCAGTTGCAGACGGGCGGTTTCTCTTCGTCCTGCTTCGTCGAAGAGGCACAGATCGATGCGCGTCGCATTCGCGGAAAAAACCGCGAAATTTACTCCATACCCGTCATAGGTCGCTCCGAGTGGCCACGGTTTTCCGGGCATGAGAGACGGCGGCATCACACCTCCGTGCGGGCAGATGAGAGAACGATGACCGCGAGGGGCGGTAATGTCAGTTCACAGGACCAGTCCTGACCGTGTGCTGGCCGACTCTGTGCATTGACTCCACCGCCATTCCCGGCATTGCTTCCGCCATAAACGCCCGCATCGGTATTGAGAATTTCGTGCCAGTATCCGCCTGAAGGGAGGCCTGTCCGGTAATTTTCTCTGATGACCGGCGTCGTGTTCCATACAATGACAACCGGCGGTCCGCTCACTGCGAAACGTATCCACGCGAAAACGGCGTTGCTGACATCGTCACCGATAAGCCAGGAAAAGCCGGCCGGATCGCAATCCAGTTCGTGCAGCGCCGGATACAGACGCATGATCCGGTTCAGGTCTCTGACAAGAACCTGCATCCCGGCTTTCAGCGGGTCTCCGGTTGCCGCCCAGTCCACTTCGCCGTCGTGATTCCATTCATGCGCCTGGGCGAGTTCGCATCCCATGAAAAGCAGTTTCTTGCCTGGGTGACACCACATGAACGCCAGATAGGAACGCAGACTGGCATGTTTCTGCCAGTGATCACCGGGCATCCGCGCAATAAGAGATCCTTTTCCGTGTGTGACCTCGTCATGCGACAGGCTGAGGACGAAACGTTCTGAAAATCCGTAATGCATTCCGAACAGGATTTCAGACAGGTGATGTCCTCTCCAGAGTGGATCACGCTGAATGAAGGAGAGCGTGTCGTGCATCCAGCCCATATTCCATTTGAAGGAAAAGCCCAGTCCTCCTTCAGATGTTGCACGCGTGACACCCGGCCATGCGGTAGATTCTTCTGCTATGATGACTGCGTCAGGAACTTCCCGGGAAATGGCATCGGTGAGTTCACGAATGAAACTCACGGCTTCCAGATTTTCCCGTCCGCCGTGAATATTCGGGACCCAGTCTCCTTCCTGCCGGCTGTAATCGCGATAGAGCATGGAGGCGACCGCGTCGACGCGCAGACCGTCAACGTGGTAATGCTGCAGCCACATCAGAGCACTGGATATCAGAAACTCCCTTACCTCATGGCGCCCGAAATTATAAATCAGGGTGTTCCAGTCGCGGTGGATGCCCTCACGCGGGTCGCTGTGTTCGAAAAGAGCCGTACCGTCGAAGCACGCGAGGCCATGAACATCGTTGGGGAAATGTGCGGGCACCCAGTCCAGGATGACACCGAGACCGGCGGCGTGGCATGCATTCATAAAGGCGGCGAATTCGGCAGGGGTGCCGTGCCGGGCTGACGGTGCGAAAAGACCCAGTGACTGATAACCCCACGATCCTCCGAACGGGTGCTCCATGATGGGCAGCAGTTCGATGTGGGTAAAACCAGCCTGTGTCACATAGGGAATCAGTTCGCGTGTGAGGTCACCCCATGTCGCCGTGCGATCAGGGTCGCCGCCAGGGCGGCGCCACGATGCTATATGCACCTCATAGATCGAGATAGGGGAACCGGGCGCCTGCCGGGCGCCACGTGTGTCCATCCAGGCGTCATCGTCCCACGCATAGCGGACGCCGGAGGTGACAATGGACGCCGTGGCGGGTGGGCGTTCTGAAAATCTGGCAAAGGGATCTGCTTTTTGCGGAAGCAGCGTTTCGTTTTTCGCCATGATTTCGAATTTATATCGCTCGCCCGGTGAGATGCCGGGAAGAAAAATTTCCCATATACCGGCTGTGTGTCGCAACCGCATTGAATGACGCCTGCCGTCCCATATGTTGAAGTCGCCAATCACCGACACCCGGAGCGCGTTGGGCGCCCATACCGCGAACAGGACACCGTCAACGCCATGAAGTGTTACAGGATGAGCACCCAGCATTGCGTCAGCATGGAAACTGCGTCCCTCCGCGAATAACCGAAGGTCGTGTTCGTCGATTACGGGACCAAACGAATATGGGTCGGCCGCTTCTTCGACCGCGTCCGCCCATGTAACACGGAAGTGGTACCGGGCTCCCTGCGGAACTGTGCCGATATACAGGCCGGTGTCATCGATCTGGCGCATTGCCCGCTCAGCGGGCGCCGATCTGGGTCTTTCCACCACCAGTCTTACCTTCGCCGCATCAGGATAAAATGCACGGATAATATCGACTTTACCCGCATTATGACGGCCAAGAATCGAAAACGGATCCGGACATCGTCCGGCCAGAAGATCTCTGGCGTGTTCCGGGACGATATAGAGAGACTCATCCTGTCTGCGCGTCACCCACCAGCCTCCCCGTCCGTCAGTATCGTTCGCGATGGTCCCGCACCTCATGTTTCCGGGGCGGTGGCCCTGATCTTCAGACTCTTGTTCTCAGTGTCTGACCCGAGGCTGCGGGTTTTCTCGCTATTCGTCTTTTTGGATTTGCCTGCTTCACATATTTCAGCCCCGCGCTGCCTGCGGGCGGCAGACGAACGATATTCCGGCCGCTCTGATCAACGATTTCGACGCCGGATAGTTTTGCGAAAAGTCTCACATATTGTCCGGCTTTTCCGCGCCAGGATACATCCGTCATGGCTCCGTTCCTTTGCAGGGCCATCCAGGCTTCACGATCTTCTCTGAACAGGGCTCTTGCGCGCTCTGTCGCCGCGACAAGGGAGGCCGGATCGACCGGCGAGAAAAGGAACCCGGTTGCAACGCCCCGGCTTACGGCGGCCTCATTGGCGTCCACGATCGTGTCCGCGAGTCCTCCCACGCGGGATGCGACAGGCACTGCGCCATAGCGCAGAGCGCAGAGCTGTGTCAGTCCGCATGGTTCAAATCGTGACGGAATCAGTAACGCGTCAACAGATGCCTGCATGCGGTGGCCGAGTTCCTCACTATAGCCAAGATGACATGCGAAACGTCGGGGAAATTTGCGCTGGAGCCCTGACAGGATACGATGGATTGCTCTGTCGCCCTCGCCAACCACGACAATCTGCGTATTGAATCTCAGAAGACGGTCCATAATTTCGGGAAGAAGGTCGATCCCTTTCTGTCTGGTCAGCCGGCTGACAACTCCGACGAGAAAAGCGTTCCGGTCCTGAGGAAGTCCGAATTCCGACTGAAAGTTCAGTTTGTTCGAAAGACGGGAAATCACGTCTCCCGTCATGTAAGGAAATCTGACGACAGGGTCCCGCGCGGGATTCCATATAGATGTGTCTATTCCGTTCAGAATACCGCTCACGCAGTCAGCCCGTGAACGAAGCAGGCCGTCGAGACCCATACCCCATTCAGCACCCTGTATTTCATGCGCGTAGGTCGGAGAAACCGTAGTGATCCAGTCGCAAAAAAAGAGGCCGGCCTTTAAAAAACTGATGTTGCCGTAGAACTCGCAGCCGTCGATCGACATGGCTGCGTCAGGCAGACCGAAGAGAGAGCGATGTTCCGCTGGGAAACTGCCGTGAAAAGCGAGATTATGAATTGTCTGAACGACCTTCGGACGACCAGACATTCCGTGGGTCCGGCATACGCTCTCGCCATCGTAGTGAATGTAGGCTGCTGTAAGACCAGCCTGCCAGTCATGTGCCTGAATAATATCGGGATGATATCCTTCGATAAAACCCTGCCCGATAAAGGCGGCGGCACGTGCAAGTGCGGCAAACCGGATACCGTTATCGGCCCAGTCACTTCCGTCCGGACCGAGATAAGGGTTTCCGGAGCGATCATACAGTTCCGGAATATCAAGAATCAGGAGCTCGTTTTCTCCGGCTGTGCATGACCATATCGCCGCCTGATGACCCAGTATTTCCGGAAGAAACGGTATTCTTCTGGCCGTTTCATTCATGGCGGAGAGCACGGCGGGATAGCCCGGGAGAAGGGTCCGCACTTCAATGCCGTAATTCGACAACGCTTCCGGCAACGATGCCACAACGTCTCCGAGGCCTCCTGTCTTTACGAACGGAAACATCTCGGATGCGACCGATAACACGCGGATCGGACGAGAAAGTATCGAGGCTGCATGAACCATCGTCCCGTTTTCCTTCTGCGCAGACGTACCGGGGCACGACGCAGTCGCTAAATTGCCTTTTTTCTGTGAACGACTCAGAGCGGCTGTACGGCAACGCTCACGAGTAAGTGATATCCGGAAATCTGCTCAGACGTCGGCCTGGCTCCGAAGCGAAACTGACGTGAGATCAGCGGAGAGTTTTATATCCCGGACATATTCCGGAATAAGAATTAAGGTGTTCTGCCTGAAAATAACCAGAAGGCGTTTATATATTTTGCGGACAGAAGACTGAGCAGGTTCTTGCCTACGCCGGCAAGGATCGCGCCGCCATTCATCTCATTATGTCTGACGTGATCTGGCTCAAAGGGGCCTGATCCATTTGCGGGTTCGGGGTAAAGCTCCGAAAATCGCTCCGAATGTATGTGCAAAATATATAAGCGTCGGGAAAACCCGATCCAGATTCAGCGAATTTAGCTTCAGGACATCGGTTCAGCCGTTCGGACGTCTGCGCCCGCTTCTCCGGCCACCTTCATAAATGAGGCTTCCGGCCAGCATGTGAGCCGAGTGAACAAGGGCGAAGTGACTGAATGCCTGCGGAAAATTCCCGAGTTGCCGATGTGTGACAGGATCATATTCTTCCGCGAGCAGTCCCAGATCGTTGGCGCAGGCAATCAGCTGTTCGAACATCTGTTGCGCCTCGGTCCGTCGCCCGCTCATAACCCATGCATCGCAGAGCCAGAAGCTGCATGCCAGAAATGAGCCCTCTTCACCTGCGAGACCATCCGCGCTTTCGCCATCGGGCGGATACCGCCAGACGAACCCATTGCGAAGAAGATCGCGCTCTATTCGTGCGATGGTTCCCTGCACGCGCGGATCACTGGCCGGCAGGAAGCCAAGCTGGGCAATGTGCAGGAGCGAGGCGTCCACTCTGTCCGCGCCGTAAAACTGCACAAAGCTGTTGGTTTCCCGGTCGAAGCCTTTTTCGCAGATTTCAGCATGAATTTCGTCGCGCGTCGCCTTCCAGAGCTCGACATCTCCATCGAGATTGAAATCTGTTGCACTGGCTATCATGCGGTCGAAGGCAAACCAGCACATCATTTTCGAATAGACGAAATGACGTGTACCGCCCCGGACTTCCCACAGACCGGAATCCGGTTCACGCCACAGCCCAAGCAGCCGCTGCGCGATGGAGCGTTGCAGTGGCCACACCGTATCCAGACCGGGAAGACCGTCCCGCCGCGCGGCGTCGAATCCGCCGATCACCGATCCGTAAACGTCGAGCTGGAGCTGATCATGCGCTCCGTTGCCGATGCGGACCGGCCGGCTGTTCTCATAGCCGCACAGATGCATCAGCTCGACTTCTGTCAGCCTGCGTTCACCGTGCAGACCATACATAATCTGTAGTCCGTCGACCGCGCCGGCGGTTGCGCGCATCAGCCACTGATGCCAGGCGCTGGCCTCGTCGACGTAGCCGGATATCGCCAGAGCATGAATTGTCCACGCCGCATCGCGGAGCCAGCAGTAACGGTAATCCCAGTTCCTCACGCCGCCGGGCATTTCGGGTAAAGATGTGGTCGGGGCAGCGACGATGCCCCCGGTGGGCTGATAGGTCAGCGCCTTCAATGTCAGCAATGACCGCCTGACAATACCTTCGTACGGTCCGTCATAGAGGCAGTGGGAGGACCATTCCCGTCCTCTCGCGATCGTATGACGTAACAGGGCATAGGGATCACGCGGCAGTGGCGGTGAGATATGGGACGGGAACCATTCCAGGGTCGCGAAACCACTCTGTCCGGCGGAGACTTCGAACTCACCCTCAGTCGAAAAATCGACATTGGTGAGATCAGCACTGCTGCTCAGTCTTACAGCATCGGGTCCGGCGAACGCATAGAGAGCTCCTTCACGGCGCTGCATCCAGGGAATTCGCTCGCCATAACCGAATCTGAGCCTGAGATTGGAACGAAAGGCGACCGTACCTTTGTCACCGCGAACGATGCGGACCAGTTCATGAAGATCGCTGTCACCTGGAGGTGGCAGAAAATCGAGAACAATCGCGCGGCCGGATGCTGTCTCCCATGCTGTTTCCAGAACCATCGTATCAGGAAGATAACGACGCGAAACAACTGCATCCGGATCGGCCGGACACAACGCCCATTCTCCGTTTTCGGGTGTGCCTAACAGGGAAGCAAAGATCGCTTCCGAGTCAAAGCGCGGCATGCAAAGCCACTCGATCGTTCCGCCGCGATGAACAAGGCCGGCCCCGCGAGCGGAACTGACAAGAGCGTAATCCTCAATCAGACGATCCATTCAGCGTTCTGCTCCAGGCTGTCGAAAAGCCGCTATGCACAGGGAATTACGTCCGTGCGGCTTACGATCATCGCCAGACGATAATGTCCGGCGGAGAAGCAAGTTTCTCGCTGGAGGACGGAAGCCATGTATCAGAATGTACACAGATAAAGGTGTTACCGGAGGCAGGGCGAAAATACGCTCCGGACCATCATCTTTTATCCGGAATGCGCAGGGTCAGACAGGTTTTTTCTTACAGGGCAACGATATCTCTGTCAGAACGCGTCGCTGCTGTGTCGAAAAAAACTGGCAGGCCCGATGAAGGCGAGCAGAAGCTTATCGTATTCGCGGGCCATGAGCCGGAAGGTCTTTCGGTCGAATGGTCGTCTCAGTGCGGGTGGCTGCACGGCATAGGCATGAAGAGCGACATCCGGCAGAGAGCGGGACATTTCCAGCATCGCACGGCGGATATGATATCCGGCGGTCACGACAATCAGACTGTGTATCTCATTGTCACGGACCCACATCGTGGTTTCCACGGCATTTCCGGCTGTCGAGGTGGCACGGCGTCCAAGGGTCACACGTCTCGCGAGAGCCGGAGGCAGTTCCGGCTCAAGGGCGGACAGTGTGACATGAGGATCAACCCCTGAAATAAGCAAAAGTTTTCCGGAACCGTTCCTGAGCAGACCGAGAGAAGCTTCAATGCGTCCGTTTCCGCCTGTCAGGGCCACAATTCCGTCGGATGGCGGAGACTGTCGTGGCGGATGTCGGGCATCCAGAACAAACCAGGCAAATCCTGTGATCCAGAGCGTCATAATACTGACGATAAATAAAATGGCGACAAACCATGATCTGTGGCGCGCAGGCCCGGTCATGGCAGGCGACGCAGCCATATCCGAACGATGATCTGCGCGGTGAGCAGAGCGGCAAGCATTGCACACAGGGGAACGCAGACGAACCCGAGCATAAGATCGCCGGGTACGCTGCCGTCTGTAAAAGCCGCAAAAGCTTCCGGAAGAACGGTCGAATAACCCTGCTCCGGCATTGTCACCGCCTGGGGACCGGAAAGCGGAGCCATAAACCGGACCACAATCGCAATCGGGGGAACCGCCAGCAAGGTCCCCGCTATGCCTCCGGCCAGAGAAAGCCAGGCGACGCGTCTGCCAAACCGGCTTGCGACATAGCCGTCTGCGGCGCCCAGACCGTGCAGAATCGCAATGCTTTCACGGCGAGCACCCAGGCCGAGACGGGTGGCCATCCCGATGACTGCCACACCGATTCCGCCAACCAGCACGATGGCCAGTGCCGCGCAGGCCAGAAGACTTCGCGCAACCATCTGAAGGCGGCTCCGCCAGTCATCATTTCGTTCCACCAGCGTGCCGGGCGCCAGACCGGCCAGACGGGATGAAAGGCCGTCCGTCAGACTCGCACCCGGAGCGAGATGAAGCTCTATCACGCCAGGAAGAGGAAGCGCCGCCACTCCGGACGTGCCAAGCCAGGGTCTGAGAATCTGATCCAGTTCCCGTGCGTCAAGCCGATGGATTTCAGACAGCGCAGACTGCGCCCGCAGAACGTCCATCACGGCATCAATACGCGATCGCTGATGATCAGTCTGATTTTCTTTAACCGGAACCTGCGCCGTGGCGTCGTCCGAGGGAAGCGATGCGGGTCTGTCCGGGTCCGGGACCTGAATCGTCACGAGATTTGCCGCGCCATGCGCCCATCGGGCGGACAGCGACCACGCGCCGAAGGCTCCCGCCCATGTCAGAGCCGCCAGCAGGCTCATGGCGGCGACCATTGCGACGAGGCTGCGGTCCGGGAGGGCATGGGACAAAGCGAGGCCATCACGTACCCGCCGCCCCCGGCGGTCACTCATTAGTCACCAGGCGACCATGTTCCAGACGCAGAGCCGGGGCGGGAAAACGACGCACCAGGGCGTCATTGTGAGTCGCGACGATGACGGTGGTACCCATTGCCGAAATTTCCCGAAGCATGGCTATGACCCGGCTCGCCTGAGATTCTTCGAGAGCATTTGTCGGCTCATCCGCGATTACCAGATCCGGACGGGCGACGACCGCGCGGGCTATCGCCGTACGCTGCTGTTCACCGCCCGAGAGTTCCGCCGGACGGGCGTCTTTCCGTGCGGCGAGACCCACCCAGTTCAAAATCGCATCGACTTCCGTGGAAACGTCTGCCTCGGGACGTCGCTGAAGCCGCAGCGGCAGTGCCACATTGTCAGCGACTGAAAGCGTTGGCATGAGACGAAAATCCTGGTGCACCATACCGATTCGCTGTCTCAGACGGGCCAGAACCGAGCGTCTGACCGCCGGCCGTATATCGACACCAAGCAGCTCGAACTCGCCGGAAGCAGGCAGTGTTTCAAGATGCAGCAAACGGAGGAGCGAGGATTTTCCGGCACCTGATGGTCCCAGCAGCCAGCGAAACGCGCCCTGTGGCACGGTGAAGCTGATCGACGTGAGCGCGGACGGCGTCTCCCCCCGCCCGCCACGCATTTGTCCTGCGTGATGCCACGTGACGTTGTGAAGTCGGATCATAACGACACGCGCGAAGCCGGTCTGGTGAAAGCTGGGGTATTCACGAACACGAACCAGCATAGCGCACCGTGAAGAGAGGTGTCGATGTCCGTCTGCCGGAGCCTTTCCCGATTGCGCCATCACGTTTAGGAATTAGGAACCGATCAGAGGCATACTGTTAACAAAGATTTGAGTGCATCATGGAGAGAGTATCTCCGTGACCCAGTTGAGGAAGCCGGATGCTAATCGTTTGTCCGTCCTGCGGCATTAAATATAATGTGCCGGCGTCGTATCTGAAAAAGGACCGCGTGCTTAAATGCGCGAGTTGCGGCACGAGCTGGATTGTCCCGGCGATCACTGCGAAAAGCGTCGAGACCGCAACATCCGGCTCTCTGGCGGAAAGCCCTGCTCCGGCCGCAACCGCAGAAGACAGTAAAGCCCCACCCGCTACGCCAGCCCTGGTATCTGACACGAAAACTACGGACGGACAGGAAGAACCGGCACATCATCCGGCGGAATCAGAGCCGGTCCCGGAGCCGCAGGACGTCCGGTCGGACATTCCGGAGGAAAGGGAGCCGCCACCTTCTCTGCATACAAACGATCAGGCCACGTCAGGTCACCAGTCTGAGGAGGTTCAGGAACCGGTAGTTTCGCCTCCGGAAACAATAGCAACCAGCGCATCTGCCATCGGACATGATGACGGGGAAGCTGAAGAGGCAATACCGGAAGCAGACAAACAACCGCTGTCAGAAAATCCGGTGGAAGCTGCCGTATCTGACGGAACGCCTGCACATCATGAGGAGGGGCCTCATACACCGCCGTCTTTCGCCGCTCAGACTGAATCTGACGCGGAGACGGAGACAGAAGAGCATACTCATTTCAGTTTTCTTGATGAGGCGCTCGCCCGGGATGCCAGCGAGAACAGGGCATCGCAGTCTCCGCAGATGTCAGTCTGGGACGAAGCTGAGCTCGAAGATCAGATTGCTCACTCGTCCTGGCAGCAACAGCACGCGGACGAGCAGGAGCGTCTCGCTGACGAGCCTGCAAATCTGGACAATATGGAGCCGGAAGACCTGCATGCTCTGATGCAGCGTAACCAGCGTCACACCGGACAGGAGCTGCACGCCGACCATTCCGGGTTCCCTTCTTCAGCCGGAAATCGTGCCGGAACGGAGGGAGCCGGTTCATCTGACGAGCATCCGGCGCAGGATTCTCTTGATGATGTGGTGGCCCGCCTCAGGGCTGCCCGCATGGGAGAGGCTACCGGAACTGAAGCCGGACCGAAAACTGCCTCGCCCCAGGCTGAAACGCCTGTCCGCGAAACGCAACCGGACGAACCCGCGGCCCCCTGGGTGCCAGCCTGGGAGCGTGCTCAGCAAACGGCTCCGGTGAGCGCGCCGGAGCCGGAACAGGCCGATGAAGAGACAGAAGATCTGCCTGTCTGGGCGACTGTCGGCGGTACAGACGCGGCTGAAGCACACGGCGAGACTCCGGTTCAGCATGAGGCAGCCCCGGCGGAAACGGCAGATGACGCTGAAATCCGTCATGTCGAATCGACAGTCGATATCGCCTCGCGATTGCGGAACGATGTTCTTCAGCGCGGCTCCATGGCACCGCAGATTGTCAGACGACCTTCGTTGCTGGAGCAGCCGGCTTTCTGGAAGAAAGCGTGGATTGCAAGTGGCGTATGTGCGATCGCCGGAACAGCCGCCTTCTGGCACTGGTTCGGGGCGTTACGCCAGATCTGGCCGGCTCTTAATCTGCTTTGACTGTATATGCGACGCCCGGCTGCCAGGGCGTCGCGATACCTGATTACATAGAGCGGGCGGCGACCGCTGAAAGCGTTGCTCCGAGAGCGGCGACCGCCATCAGCATCACGCCGTCAAAAATCAGTCCTGACGGCGTAAGCAGATGCGATCCCACCAGAATCTGGTGGGGAACCGCGTCAGCGACATGCGACATAACATCACGCGCCTGCGCGTCCACACTACCTGCTCCGGATGATACGGCTCCCAGGACATGAGGCAGAGCTGCCCAGCCAATCCCGAGAATAAGCACGAGAGGCGCCAGCAGTTCCGCTATCTGCTGAGCGAGATAAAACAGGAAATACAGGACCGACCAGATTCCGAGCCGGATGATCGATGCCAGACGCGGTCTCGCGGAGCGCCCGTCGCTAAGTTCGGCTGAGTAATGTGACCGAAAGCTGTCGTCACTGGGGCTCATGCGGTGGCGTCTCTCTCTGCTGACCTTATAGCGTAGGCTGCATAACACGACACGTCACGCTGCCCCGCCGCCAGTCGACGTAACCTTCGCGGCGTCGAAACGCAAATCGAACCGCACTTTACGTATCATAAAAGGAACGCGCCTATTGCTGATAGACCTTGCCGTAAGACGCCGCGCCAAGTCCCGGGCAGCTGCATGGTGCGCCGACAGGAGAAGCGAGCGGAAGCTGACACGTGTAAAAACCTGCCTTGCATGTTCCACCCAGAGGAGTGCCTGGCGGGTAAGCTCCCGGGGGTACAGGCGTGCCGGCCTGGCCCGTACAGGCGGAAAGCATAACAGCGGTTACACCGGCCAGAATTTTCCATGCATGCCGACGACAGAAAAAATGCGACGTCATCACAAAGGCGACCTCTTATTTCATTAATGGCGGCGCGATCCGAAAGGCCGCGCCAGCCGCGACTGATCCGCTGTTATAAAGGTTTAACGTGCTTAAGCCCACCGGGATGCACGTTCAGCCGGCAACAGCCTCCCCAGCGGCACGTCCGCTTGCCCAGGCCCAGTGGAAATTATAGCCACCCAGCCAGCCGGTGACATCGACAGCTTCTCCGATCGCATAAAGTCCGGGGACTGCGGTTGCTTCCATCGATCGCGACGACAACGCACGGGTGTCTATTCCTCCAACGGTGACTTCCGCTTTTGCGTAGCCCTCGCTGGCCGCCGGAATCATGGTCCAGCTTTTCAGTGCCGCAGCCGCTCCTCGCAAAAGCCTGTCCGACCATTCTCCCGCAGCCTTATCTCCAAGCAGACCCGGTCCCAGTATCTCGGCGAGGCGGCGCGGCATCCATTCGGAGAGAATGGCGGCACCATGTGCGCGGGAGCGCGTGCTTCGGGCCTGTCTGAGACATGCGAATGCGTCCCTGTCGGGCAGAAGATCCACAGAAAGGGTCTTCCCGCTGGTCCAGCAAGAGGAGATTTGCAGGATGGCCGGACCGGAGATTCCCCGATGAGTAAACAGCATGGCCTCTTCGAACGCGATCTTCCCGCAGCTTACACGCACCGGAAGAGACACTCCTGACAGACCGGTCACCCATTCGGGCATGTCATCGCCCGTTCTGAGCGGCACAAGGCCCGGTGCCGGAGAGACGACAGGCAGGCCGAACTGCCGGGCCAGCCGGTGCGCCAGACCGGTTGCGCCAAGTTTAGGGATCGAAAGTCCGCCGCATGCGAGAATCAGAGCCGGCGCTTCAGAGACGCCGTTACCCGTCGTGACGACGAAGCGTCCGTTGTGCTGCACATCCTGAATTGTCTCATTCAGGCGAAGCGCAACATCGCCTGCGGCGCATTCCTCCAGCAACATGGTCAGAATCGCACGTGCCGGACCGTCGCAAAAGAGCTGTCCGAGCGTCTTCTCATGCCAGGCAATACGATGGCGCGCGATCAGCTCAAGGAAATCAGCCGGCGTGAAACGGGCCAGAGCGGACCGGGCGAAATGCGGATTTGAAGAGATAAATCGCCGTGCCTCGACATGAAGATTCGTAAAATTACATCTTCCGCCGCCTGAAATCAGAATTTTTCGTCCCGGCTCGTCATTATGTTCCAGAATGAGCACACGTTTACCCCGCTGCCCTGCCGTCAGCGCCGCCATAAGGCCTGCGGCACCCGCGCCAAGGACGATTACGTCAAATGCTTCATTTCGCTTTCCAGTCATAATCGGTCCCTGTGCGGTCGGGTTGTGTCAGCCGGAGGCTTGTTTCACTCAAACAGGCTGATGGGAAGGTCCCCGGCGGCGTTCATGGAATCTGCTATCGTCATCGGAAATAAATTTCGGGAATGATGACGTGATGACCGGGCCGGACAGCGAGAAGACGAAGGATTACACGCGCAGGCTGAAGGCTGCTGTTTCGGCTTTTTATGGAGAAGTCCGCAAAGATGACATGCTGGGCCCGGTCTTCGCGGCCCGTGTCCATGACTGGGACAGCCACATCGAAAAAATTACGAACTTCTGGTTATCCGTTCTTCTTGCCTCGGGTGAGTACAAAGGTAGTCCCGTGGCAACGCACTACGCCTTCCGCGACCATCTCAGTCCACAGATGTTCGGACGCTGGGAAGCATTGTGGAGGGAAAGCCTGGTTCAGTTTTTCGACCCGGATGAGGTTCGTCATATTCTTTACAAGACGACCCGTATCTCAGGCAGTCTTCAGACAGTGCTTTTCGATGGCGTGCAACGTTTTCTGTCCGGCAACGGCCTGCTTCATTCCAGACGCGACGAAGTCTGATGGCTTTCATTCACGCGGCTGTCGGATCTTCCCGCCGCCAGAGTCGCCGCATAAGGCGCCCGTCAATCGCTGCCAGACCGAGACCGATCAGACAGGCTCCTGCGGCGGTGTTCCATGCAATCGCCTCTCCAAGGAAAACGGCCCCCATGATGAGTGCGCTTACGGGAACAAGAAACGTGACAAGAGCCGCCCGTGTCGCTCCGTGAACTGTAAGGATGCGAAAATAGATCAGATAGGCGAGCGCCGTGCTGAGCAGAGCGATGCCGAAAAGAGCAGCCCATCCGGAGAGAGCAAGTGGTGGAAGAGCCCAGAACCGGTCGATCACAATTGCGAACGGCGCGACGACGACGGCCGCGCCTGTCAGTTGTCCTGTCGCCAGGTGCAGCGGCGTAACCCCCTCGAGCTTTCTGGACAGCGCATTTCCGATTGCATAGGACGTTGTCGCTCCGAGGCATGCGAGTTCACCCGGCAGTTCTGTCAGTGACAGACCAGACACCAGGTTATGCCCGACCAGCACAGCGACACCGGCGAACGCGCAGCCGATGCCGGTTACGACGGAGCGGGTGAGCCGTTCGTCCTTTGTCGTCAGATGCATGGCGACCGCGGTGAAAACCGGGGTTGTCGCATTGAGAGTCGCGGCGACGCCGCTCGGAACAAACCGTTCGCTCCACGCATACAGACAGAACGGCAGGGCACAGTTGAACGCTCCCAGAATCAGGAACCACCGCAGCAGGTAAGGCGTAAGCGAGAGGCGGCTTCCGTTCATGAACAGCACGGCGTGCAGAGCAAGCGCTGCGAGTCCCACCCGTCCCAGCACGAGAGTCGCCGGAGGCAACACGGGGGCGAGTACCTTATAAAAGAAGAACGAGCCGCCCCACAGCACGGAAAGAAATCCCAGCACGAGCCAGCTCTGTCCGGCCGGAACGGGCTGTTTCCGAATATCACCGTGAGTCGTCATACAGAGGCACACTCATTGTCAGGGTCAGCTTCCCGGCGACTGACCGCCTGATATTCAGTCGTCATCCGAAGCACGGGATAATTTCGCAAATGAATCTTAATGAACGGCACAACCGGAGCAAGAGGCGGAGCAGATAAGAATATTCAGTCAACGGACGGGATGAGCGCCGCAGTATAGATTTCGCGCACAACACTGACAGGTGTCCCGTCGCCACGACGGAGCACTGCAACGTGCTGCAAAATCCCGTCTGAGGCCGCGCCGGGTGACAATCTGCGGCTCTCCACCGTCTCACGGGAAATAAGGAGCGGCGAGACGACCCTGCCAAATGGCTCGGTTGTGGTATCGAGAAGACAATTCATGGCCGCTGTCAGCCGTGCCGGCATATACCAGTTCTCTGCCCGGGACAGAACGGGGCCACCGGACGTGAGATGAACGCGCCGGTAGCGTACTGTTTCCTCTGCCCCGACAGCCAGCAGTTCCCAGATATCGTCGGGCGCCGCAACCGATGCATTGCGTTTGACCGTAGCCTCAATCCTTACCGGGGCCGGATATAGTTGCCGTGTTTCGCACCACAGTTCCAGCGCACGGGTCGCGCTGGCGGCGGCAAGAAGGGTCTCGTCAAGGTCTTGCAGTATTCGGAAATTGAGAAGGGGATTGTTCGTCAACGACTCATCCGGTTTCAACGATACGCCGGCCGACCGGGAGGCGGGATCTGGTTGTAAGAACCGGGAGTCCACCCCAGATATTTTTTACGGCTTCGATGATCACGACGCCACCGAGTGCCGGCAGGACAGAGCGGCCTGCTTTTTCGATCATCTCACCTGTTCTGCGGCCGGAGGGCCGACGAAAAGGCGGCAGATAAAGTCCGGTTTCACTATTTTCGACATGAAACATCGCTTCCTCCAGCCGAAGACGAATCTGCCGCTGAGAAAACGGCGTTCCCTGCCCGAACGGCGTTGTATCGCTGAGAGACCACAGCCCCCGCCGGTTAGGCACGACAAGCAGAAGTCTGCCGTCATCGCGCAGCACCCGCCATACGGCTCGCAGCAATTCCTGACAGGCGTGACTGGTTTCCAGCGCATGAATCATCAGAACCCGGTCAAAAGACAGATCATCAAATGGAAACTGTCTGCCGCTGACCACACATTCCCGGCGATAATATTCCTGTCCCGCCTCAAAAGACGTACCCGTATCGAGGCGCGCGGCTATTGTGAGCGCCGCCTGTTCGTCCCAGAAAGAAAGATAAGGTGCGGCAAAGCCGAGGCCTAACAGGCGCTGCCCGCGCATATCCTGCCAGCGACGGGTAAGATGATGGCCAAGCAGGCGAACCGTGCGTTCTCCCGCCGGGCTTGCGTAAAATGCCGCCGCCGTACGAACTTCATCCTGCATGATACGTACACTATCAGAAAGCGATACCAGGAAGCGACAGCAGCACAGGTGGAGAAATCAGTCCGATGCCAGTCACAGTTTTGCCCGTTCCGGTCCTGTCTGACAATTATGTCTGGCTGCTGACGGATGAAGACACCGGAACGGTGGGTGTTGTCGATCCCGGTGATGCTCCGCCTGTCCGCACGGCGATCGAGGCGCATGGTGGCCGACTTGATCTGATTCTGCTGACGCATCACCATTCAGATCATACCGGCGGCGCAGAGGCGCTGCGCGAACGTTACGGTGCCCGGATTGTCGGAGCGGCAGCGGATGCGACGCGGCTCCCGCGGCTGGATCAGGCCGCACGCGCCGGCGACAGAGTCGCATTTGGGCAGAGTTCAGCCCTGGTCCTTGAGACGCCCGGGCACACCATTGGCCATATTGCCTATTATTTCGACGATCCGCCGCTGCTGTTTTGTGGCGACACCCTTTTCAGCCTTGGCTGCGGACGCCTGTTCGAGGGTACTGCTGCAGAAATGTTCGAAAGCTTCAGAAAATTCGATGCCCTGCCGGACCAGACACGCGTCTGCTGCGGACATGAATATACGGAATCCAACGCCCGCTTCGCCCTGCGCGTCGATCCTGACAATGCCGCGCTCGAAAAACGGGCGGCAGAGGTGTTTGCGCTGCGCGCCAGAGGTCAGCCGACAGTCCCGTCAACGCTGGGCAGTGAACGGGCCTGCAACCCGTTTCTGCGGGCGCCGGATGTCGAAACACTCGCCCGTCTCCGGCGCGAAAAGGATCACGCCCGGTAGGCGTGCCACAGCAGGGAACTCAGTGCAGGCTGGAAGAACTGCGGCCCGGAAACAGGGACTGCACAGCATTCAGAGGCAGATTTCCGAGCGTCCAGGAATCATCGCGAATACGAAGCGGGAGTGTCAGTGTGGTATCGCTGTCCGGAAGGGATTCATCGTCAGTTGTCTGACCGTCGTCAGGCGCGTGAACAGGTTTGCCCTGTGCTGCATGACTGGCCGCGCCCGTGAGAATATGAGTGATCTGCGCGATGGCGGGGGAAACGACACCGGATTGGGCGAAACGGGTGGCGGTTCGGTCCAGACCTCGCAAAGTGAGGTCAAAATCGCCGACGTTCTGTCCGCCGCTTCTCACAAGCCGGCCGGCCAGAGCGGCTGACAGCGGGCCGAAACGCCCTTCCCCCATATGAACGACGACTGTTGTTTCGCCGCTGACAATGCCATTATCGACCGGCTGGCCTGATCGCCGGTCACGTGGTTGCCTGCCATCTGATCGCTGGTCAGCTGACACTGCCAGCCTGATATCGCTCAGCTGCTGACCGAGGCCTGCGACAGAAAGCGGTAGAATCACTTCCTGGAGGACAGTATCAGACGATATCTGCGACAGACCTGAGCCGGCTGATCCCCACATAATGACGGAGCGCAGACCGCGAAGCCGCACCGTAAACGGTGCTGCCAGAATTCCGGAACGGACAGGTGAGACGTCGATTTCCGCAGTTTCGTCTGGGAATGTAAGATTGACCACAGCCCCTGCTCTGCCAGTTCCGGCTGCCCTGACAGACAGGTTTTCTCCAAGTCCGTTCAGGCGCATGGCGAACAGAACCGGGGCATCAGGCTTGTCCCCGTCGACGAGAGCAACAGCCTGCGGTGTACCGGCTGTGAGTGTCAGCTGACCGGTTCTGAACCGGTTCGTTCTGATCGTCACATGGTTACACCCATACAGCACATGGTAACGTCCGGTGGGGCCTGAAAACCGGACGTTTTCAAGCTCGATCCGGGTTGAAAAAAGGACCGGACGCGGTGTGGCTCCGGTCCAGCTCAGCATCCATCCGGAATGGGCAAGATTATCGCGCTGAGAGAGAAGTGACTGCATCGCCATCCGATTCCCTGTGATGACGAATGCCACGACAGACAGGCCTGAGATGCAGAGCAGCGCGAAGATGAGCTTCAGTTTTTTCCCCGCCCGTTTTTTGCCTTTGTACATCGCCTCATCTTTTGCCGCCAGATTGATGGACTCATTGGAGAATTCTGTCTCCGAACCGGGGCAGGCTCAAAACACTTATATGATTTTATCCACAGCAGGTGACGATATTCATCCACGACAAAAGCTGAAGTTATCCTCTACCCGTTGCTGCCCTTCCCGGCTCTGGGTTGTTCCGCATGTGACTCGCGGAAAACGGCCGTTTTCCGCCACAAGAGAAATAAAACTGATCCTGTATCGGGAATTGATCTTGACTCGGAAAAATTGCCAGTTCTCTTCAGGAATTAAGGGGAACTGGTAAAGGGAAACTCATGAGGTCGTTTTGTCCCACAGAGTTATCCACAAGGAGAATGATTTACTATCCCTCAATCTTCAGAAGCGGTTCGGCCTTACGCCACGAGGTCTCAATTGCCTGCAGCATTGTGTTGCGGTCTCCGCCCGTGACAGGATCACAGACGACGATCGAGATCACACCGGGACGCTTGAGAAAGCCCTTATTAGGCCAGCACCATCCTGAATCAGTGATGACAGGGTAGACGGGCAGGCCCGTGTGACGTGCCATTGCGACGATCCCCGGTTTGAGCGGCGCAGTTTCACATGGCGCGAGGCGACTGCCCTCCGGAAAAATAATCATCTGCCGCCCTTCATCTGCTGCTCTGCCCGTTTCGCGCAGCAACGTCCGCATGGCTTTACTTCCGGCCGTTCGCTCGATCGCGATCATTCCGGTCAGCTTCAGCATCGGCCCCATGAATGGGACACGCAGAAGTTCATGCTTCATGACGTAGGCCGGTCGCGGGACGAGGGTCATCCAGACAAGGGTGTCAAAGGCTGACTGATGCTGCGATGCGATGATAAAGGGGCGATCCATCGGGAGTTTTTCAAGCCCGACGACCCTCGTTCTGATTCCACAGAGTCCGCGCATCCCGGTCAGAAGCACTGCGCTCCAGAAGCGCGCATATTGCAGCGCATATCCCCGGGCAAATGCCCGTAATGGCAGAGAGACCAGACCCAGAAGAATAGTCGCGACAACAAGATACGCTCTGAACAGGGCGGAGCGGAACACAATCATGAAACGGTTTCCGGAATGTGGTGGCTGAGACAGACTTCCTCTGTCCCTGCCCGATACCTGGAAGCGCCGGATGCAGACCAGAAAACCCGCTATGGCGCAACCCTGTGACCTGTCAGGCTATATATGACACTTGATTATCATGCGCCGACCAGCCAGGAACGGAACCATGTCGCTTCTCAGCTCTCTTAAACTCGTTCTTGCCCGTCCTCACCCCGAGGCCCGTCCGTTTCTGGGAGCGTCCGGTGCCGCGACTGTCGTCGCGCGCTGGCTGGGCTGGCGTCTCAACTGCCCTGTATTGCGGCGGATCGGAACGGCAAGCGGCCTGTTCTTTGGTTTCTGCCTGTATTTCTTCCGTGATCCGAACCGGGTGCCTCCGGCCCGGGAGGGACTGGTTCTTGCGCCGGCTGACGGTCGTGTCGTGTCGATCGAAAAGATTGCTCCTCCCGTCGAACTGGGGATGGGCGATACGCCTGTCTGGCGTGTGGCTACCTTTCTCTCTGTTCTGGATGTGCATGTGAACCGGCTTCCGGTCGCAGGCACGATTACCCGCGTGGCCTACCATCCCGGTAAATTTCTCAATGCGAGCCTCGATAAGGCCTCAACTGAGAATGAACGGAATGCTGTCAGCGTGACGTTGCCAGACGGGCGGATGGTTGCAGTCGTCCAGATTGCCGGCCTGATTGCCCGCCGGATTGTGTGCACAGTCAAACCAGGGGATCGGCTCGAAGCCGGAGAGCGGTTTGGCCTGATCCGTTTCGGATCCCGCACTGACGTTTATCTGCCGCCAGGCGTTTCGCCTCTGGTTGAAGTCGGCCAGACGATGATTGGTGGAGAAACCGTTGTGGCACAGCTTGAACCGTAATCCACGGCAATGGGTGACAGACGGGATTCGCTTTTTAGTGCCGATTTTATCTGGCTGCTCCGAAAACTGTCTTCACCGGCCGGTCCGACACCAGCAATATGTCTGAAATAACACCCCGGCTCCGCAGAAGACGGCGGTTGAAAGCCCGTCGCACTCCGCGTCCGCGCGTCCGTGGCCCGTCCTTTAACCGGCTGATTCCTAATCTGCTGACCATGCTCGGGCTGTGCAGTGGTCTGATGGGTATGCGGTTCTCGCTTGATGGACGGTTTCAGAGTGCTGCCATTGCCCTGCTTATCTCAGCCGTTATCGACGGGCTTGACGGGCGCATTGCACGCCTGCTGCGCGGCTCGACCCGCTTCGGCGCGGAATTCGACAGTCTCTCGGATTTCCTGTGTTTTGGAGTCGCTCCGTCTTTCGTGCTTTATCTCTGGGCCCTGAGAGATGCCGGGCGTTACGCTTTTCTTCCTTGCATTCTCTTCACTGTCTGCATGGCGCTCAGACTGGCCCGCTTTAACGCCAGTCTCGACGGAGAAGAGGAAAAACCGAAATACGCCAGTAATTTTTTCACAGGCGTTCCGGCGCCGGCCGGTGCCGGGCTGGCTTTATTTCCGCTTTTTCTGGGCCTGGAGGCGGAGAAACTTGGTTATCACGCTCTGTATGACGTGACGCGCCTTCCCTGGCTCCCTTGGCTCACGCTCACCAGCACAGCGTTCCTTCTGGTGTCGACGCTCCCGGTGTGGTCGTTCAAGAACTTTAAGGTACCGGCAAAATTCGTGCTTCCGGTCATGCTCGGCTCCGGTGCCTACGTCGTTGCGCTCGTTGCTGATCCATGGGGGGTTCTGGCTGGCATGGGCGTCATTTATGTCGCCCTTCTGCCGCTGAGCCGGATGAGTTTTCTGCGTCTCAGACGGGCTGCGGAGGCATTGCAGGAAGAAGAGGACACTACGGAGGCCTGATCGGACCACCGGCATGCCCTTGGGGAACGGTCATCCGGCCTTTACCGAAGGCTGGTCACATCAGTTTCAGATCAGGCTCTCAGCCTGTCTGAGATCCGGCTTCTGAATTGCCGGGCGACATTATTGTCGTTGAGATCAGGGCCACAATTCCGTCAAGGATATCGCGCGGCGATGGCGGACACCCCGGTATGGCGCAATCGACAGATGCCTGCCCGTCGAGTCCGCCAAGTATGGAATAATTTGCTGAAAATGGCCCGCCATCAATTGCGCACGCCCCTACTGCGAGGAGCCCTTTCGGGAGCGGCATAGTGTCCCATGCAGCCCTGACGACCGGCGCCATCATTCGTGAACATGCTCCGGTTATGAGCAGCATGTCTGCTGTGCGCGGTGTGTTAACGAAGCCCAGACCTGCTTCCGCCAGACCGAACCCGCCGTTGATAAGCGCCTCGACCTCGAAGCCGCAGGCTTCGCACCCGCCGCTGTCGACATGAAACAACATCAGTGGTGAGCGGGAAACGACAGGCGGCAAGGCCGGCCCGGAAGGAGCCAGCAGAGACGCGAAAAGTGCGCGCATCAGAACGGTCGACACGGTATCCGATCTCCCTCCGATGAGGGCACCCGGCCGGCACCCTGACATCTGTTCTTATTACAGGTCTGCCGCGGCAATCGAAACGCCGAAAGAGTACCGGACAGGATCAAAATTATCGGGAGACGTGCCAGGAAGAACGAGTTCGGTCGCCATCAGCAGCACTGGAGCCGGGTCAGAGATAAAGCAATGCTCTATCCGACCGTTTTCCAGCGTTACAAAATACCAGACAGGGCCGTGTGGTCCTTCGATGGCAGCATATCCGTCACAGCGTTCTGAGGGCATCGAAACGGACACACACAGGCTTTCCGCTTCGTCTTCCGGGTCAGATGAAATCCGGTCAGCCAGATTTTCCAGTATTCTGATGCTTTCCGTGATCTCTTCGAACAGGATCTCGCTGCGCGTCAGGATATCACCGCCGATGGAGACGGCGGGACGGAACGGGATGTCGCCGTACGCATTCAGATGCAGGCGCAGATCACCGCCATATCCACAGGCCCGGCCTGCGCTCCCCTGGAGACCAAGCATCTTCGACTGTTCTTCGGTGAGTCGTCCCACATTTTGCAGACGACGCTTCATTCCGGGTACGACCTGCCACAGGGCGCGCAATTCTGAGACAGCAAATCTGCATGCGGAAACTACGTCCACGCAGAGCCCGGAAAGTTCGGAGATTGTTCCGGCAAAGGATAACATGTCCTGACGGCCCAGGGGAATCAGGCCGCCGGGACATATAAAATCCATGAGCAGCCGCCTGCCTGTTGCCTTGCCGCATAAACACAGGATCTGTTCCCGCAGGCGATAAAGTCCTGTTGCAACAGAAGCTGCTTCCACTGATCTGGCGGTGCGTGCAAGCGTCAGAAGATGGGTCGCGATGCGCTCAGTCTCGGTAAGAACAACCCGGGATCTGCTGGCGGCCGTGGTACATACAATGCCAGTTGCATTCTCGACTGCGGCGCTGAACGCCCACTGATGGGCCACAGCCGAACCGGCTCCGACACGTCCGGCCAGTTCCGTTACACGGGGAATTGTCGCTCCCCGCATACGGGCAATAATGCCGCGATGCGCATAACCCGCACGTGTCTCAACAGTGCGGATCAGGCCATTCGCGATGCCAAGCCGGAAGTGAACCGGCCCGTCAGCGCTTCCTGTCGCTGGTCCCCGCCCGAATATCATTCCATGCGCGGCAATCTCCGGGTCCGGTCGGACAAACTCAGGCAGATCGGAACCGAAGGGTGCGGGGCCAGGTCTTTTCGCGAGCGGCGCAGTACAGCTCCAGGTTCCGTGATCGACGAGAGGACGCAGATCGGAGCCTTCCATTGCCTCCACTCCCCAGAGATCCCGTATCATCCGCTCAAAAGGAGCAGCTGCGATACGAACACGTGACAGACTGGGAAAACGGGGACCATCGAGACGATAAGAGACCATCAGTGGCTGGGGGCCGGTTTCGGCGATACTGCCGTCATTGACGGCAGCACAGATCTCATCGCCGTCACACCACAGGCCTATAAAAACAGCAGGGTCATTGCCGAGATGCCGGACAAACTCCTGCCACTTCAGTTCGTCAAGGCGGAAACGCCAGTGACATGCTGCCGGCTCACCGCTCCGGATAATGTCCCTGGCAGTTTTCTCCATGGTATCAGGCAGAGCTGGCACATTACCGAATACAACCGGGAAGGAGTTCAACCCTGTGGCTCCTTCACTACCGGCGTTGAATTGCCACGTAACGCAGTCAGTTTCCTGAAAGCGGAAATCAGATCCTCAGGTGATGAGAGCAGATCCCGCCCGCCCCGGCGAACAGCCGGCAGCAGAATGGCCACAAAAACAAGAGTCAGAACCACTGAAAGAGTGGCTATATCGTGTAATACAAACAGGACGGTCATGAATGACATCAGGCCCAGCGCCCAGCCGGCGCACCTCCCTGCCAGAACGGACATCCGCGCCGGTTCCGGGCGAATGAGCCACGGCACCGTAAGCATCGGAGCGCTGAGCGCCAGACAGGTCACCGCAGGCTGCGCCCTTCCCGCTGCAATTGCTCCCAGAGCCAGACAAATCTGCGAAACATTAAGTCCCTGACGAAGACGAACCGCTGAGCCTGACAGGACAGACTGCATTCGCAGAGATGTAATGAAGAGCGTTACGAAACCGAAGCCAATGAGCGCCAGGGAGAGTGTCGCGCCACTTCCGGCAGATGACGGAGCTGAATTCAGAACGCTGGCGAGAAGAAGCGCACCCGCGGCGAGACGAAACGTTTCCCCTGCGTCGCGCATGTCCGGCAGATCGCTTTTATCGACTGGAGGAGGATAGGCTGTTGCAGGGAACAGGCCGGCCAGAACCGCATAACCCGTGCCCGCGAGCATCCCGCTGGCGGAAGTGCCGGGAGCCAGAAGTCCGGACAGAACAAGAAGCGCGCCTGAGGCTTTCAGCCGCATGACACTCCATCCACCTGCCGCCCTTCCCCGTACTGCGTCAACAAGCGCCGTGCGCAGAACGGACGCCAGAAGAAGAACGGCAATTTTCGCGAGTGGGTCGGCCAGAAAAATTGCAACTGTGACAAGTCCGGTGGTCCAGAATAGTCTGGCACATTCCGCAGGAAAGAGCGGATCATTTTTGTTGTCTGTCAGCGCAATACATTCGGTCAGCAGGCCCGCATTAAGAATCACGCTTCCCGAAACCGCCAGCAATGTCTCATCCAGCCATAGATGCACCGCGTCGGGCGCCGTCCCGGCCATACAGAGCACGACAAGAAGATCCAGAACACTGAGAAAGAGCCCGGTGATCGCAAAGGGTATTCGAAGGGTACTGTGCTCATGCATTCCGTTATCCGGTCCACGAACACCTGTGAGCCTCAGAGCCGCGCCTGCCAGAAACGGCCAGGATAAGGCGAGAAAAAGCAGAATCTCAGCAAGAGACGTCATCAGAAATCACTGTCAGAACGCAGCAACGAGAGACGTTGTGCCAGCCATAAACAGGTAGTCACAAGCAGGAGAATACTGCCGCCCACGATCCACACAGCCCGCGTCTGCGGAGCATTGGCCGCTGCAAGGAGAATTCCGTTACAGGCGGTGAGAAGGCCGGCAAACTGATATTTAATTCCGGTACGCAGAGCCAGTGCCGCCAGACCCGTAAAGATGATCATAAGCGATGTTGTTATTGCTGACGGATTTACCGGCATCACAGAAGAGATCCTCACGGCTTCCTCCGCAGGCAGACTCGCACAGACCGTAAAACCGAGAAACAGAGCAAGGGACAGCGCCGCGAGTGTTCCGGGAGTCCTCGATTCCTCTGTATAATCATTGAGCTTCCAGGTCGGGATAACCGAAATTGCGAGTGCGACCGCCGCCACGAACAGCATTCGGGCTGCGTTTAAATCCTGGTTCAGATGATGGAGTGTTACGACAGATACTGCGGTCAGCAGTCCCAGAATGGGAAGAACAGTCAGTCCGCCAGCCACGCTCAGAAGAGCGGCCAGAGGTGCAAGGGCGAGAGCGAGAGTCACGGAGCATCGCTCCCTGTATTGTGAGTCTGTTGCCTGCGTTCAGCCCATTCGGCAGTTGCGGAGAGATGTGAACTGAACAGGACCTGAATGGCAAAAAGCGACAGAAGCAGCGCCGCGACAGCCTTCAGACGGATTCTGCCAGCAGGACCTGCCACGATCAGAGAACCGGATGCGAGAACGATGCAGAGAATAGCACAACGGAGCATCCAGAAGAAAAAACCGGTGAAGATCGCACCCAGGTTTCTGGCTGCTGAAGCATGACCGGAAATCAGCGCGAGGGTATCCGGCCAGAGAAAGTCTCCGGCCAGAGTCAGCCACACAAGAAAAATACAGTCACATGCCAGCATCAGCATCGCCCGGTCAGCGCCACAGACCTCCGGAACAGGGTCGCTGGATTCCAGGACAGCGGCGGCAAGCAGCGCGCCGGCGGCAAGAACGAATGGCGCATTGCCTCCGAAATCGCTGCCATTTCTCATACCACTGAGAACGATATCCAGATTTGTCGTCGCGCTCATACAGAAAAACAGCGCCGCCATAAGAAACAGAGAAGGAATAATAACCGCTGCCGAGACTGATTGCTGAAAACCTCTCGTGGCTGTTTCAGCAAGGCTGTTGAGCGCTGGCAGACGACAGGTGAACTGAGCGACCAGCAGGAGAAGCGTAATAACGAAAAAGTCGGACCAGTGCGCCGTTATAAGGTCGGACCCGGCTGTCGGAACGAGCGCTGAAGCAGTCAGGACGATCGCGAGACTGGCCGGAGCGGCAATGCTGGCAATAACCCCGGCCCGACGGGTCAACAGACCAGTATCAGGCCGCAATGGCCATGCGGTCCTGCAGCAGATCACGATGAGATACCAGCGCCGAAGCAACGGTGGTGCGGCAACTCCCGTCAGACGCGCAGACATAAAAGTACGAAACCCCGATATCAGCGGGGCAACAAGCACTACCGCGCCAAACTGAACGACGAAAAGCGTGAGAGCGCAAAAAAAAGAAGAACTGCTCATGGGACGATTGTCACGATCCAGAGCCCAAGCGCTGCAACCATCAGTATGGCCGCCAGACCATATGCCTCGACGATATGAAGGCCAGCCGCAGCCCGTTTTACTCTCCATAGTGTCAGAAGCAGGATTTTAAAAAAACGACGACGCACATAGTCGCGGGTTGCAGGCGAAATGAATACTAACTGTCGCAGTATAGCGGCCGCCACGTCGTTTCCTGGCCAGAGCAGAGGCTCTCCGAACGGAAGCCATGAGGACTGTATCTTCATGCCATCTGCCCATAATGTTTCTTCCGTCGGCGCTATGTCCGGGAATATTGTGCGAGGGGCAGAACGGGAAACGGAGGCCGCCTTTCGGCGCAGAAAACTCAGGACTGCCATAATAATAGCAAACATTATGATCACGGCGCCCGGAGTCCAGGATGACAGACCATCCGGACCCGTCAGTGTTATCACGGATGGAATTGCCCTTGTTTCCGCGCCTTCTCCTGAAAGTGCCCCTGAAAAACCGGGGGCGAAACGAGTAATCAGACCCGGGATACAGGACATTATGGCCGAAACGGCCAGACAGACGATAACCGGATATTGTGTCGGGAGTTCTATATCCACAGATCCGGCCATTCGGGGTGAGCGCGGCGCACCGCACATGACCAGCATCAGGAGCCGGAGGAGTGCAAGGCAAAACAGTGCAACAATTCCTCCAAGACCGAACAGCAGAAAAATGAATGGCAATGCGGAAGCATACCGGTCTGGCAGCAATCCAAGCGTGGTTTCAGCCAGCAGCCAGAGCATGCTAAATCCGACTCCTGGAGGTAAAAGTGCGAACACGCACGCGCCAGCGGCGAACAGACCGGCGAGCCAGGGCGCAAAAAGAATAAGCCCGCCAAGCCGGGCGATCCGGTCTGATCCACCGCCTGCGGCAATCAGGTCTCCGATGCGGAGAAACGCGGTCGCTGCAGGCCAGATACAGATGAGATCAAGCATCAGTGCACTCGCTGCCGCATGCGCGGACAGCGACGAGTCCTCAGCGCTGGCGAAAGCAAAAAGCCCGATGGCAACAACGGCCATTCCATATGGAACAGCAAAGATATTTATAAATGCTGCACTGATTCGACCTGTGAAAAGTGCGGCGATGGCGCGTACGATACTGATCGTCACACCGACAGTGATCAGTGTAAAAACCATTTGCGGCGTCAGAATACTGTCTGACTGAAAAACAGTTCGGACGAGGACAAGAAGATTGCAGCCCATCTCGATGGAAGGCGCGAGAGCCAGCGCACCTCGGCCCCGGTTGCCTGTGTAACCGGCAGCCAGAGCCGTGACACACGCTGTCCACCCGTCTCCCGGTGTACATGCCGCGACAAAAAGCAGTGTACGCAGGCAGCCGCCGGAAAGGCGCCGTCTCGAAGGAAAGAGAAGAATCTGTGAAACAGCCCCTGCTGCTGCCATCAACGACAGATTTGTGGACAGGGCAGCGATGCATGCTGCCGCGCACGAAAAAGACGCACGCCGGCTGGCGCGATCCCGGAGGTCGATCAGAAGACCGGTCATCGCGAATGGAAACAGAAAAAGGGAGCTGACGCTTTCCGTTCCGATCCCGGGAATAAGGTTGCGACCTGGCGCGGTCTTCCACGCCAGAGCAGTGAGCGCCGTCATTGCAATGAAAAGCCAGAATGTCCGGCTGGTGATATTGAGGGAACTGACAGGAATTTTCGGCAACAACGCAGGGGCAAGCGATATCCCGCACACAGCAGCAACGGACAGCAGGATAATGATTGTCAGAATGGTCGGAGGTCCATTACGCAGGCAGCGGAAAAGTTAGTGTTACTACTTCTAAAGCGTCGCCTCTGAAACCGGCAACAGCCAGACGCGGTGCAATCAGGCCTGTGCTCTATTCGAACAGACCGGCCAGAGAAGACGCCAGATGAACGGTCAGAACAGGGATGGCCTGATCGGCCGTCAGACCGGTCCGATCCGCATAAGCTACCTCCCGGAGATTATATTTTTTAAATGCTGAGGGTTCCTCAATCTCCTGATAGCGTAAGTTCGTACTCATTCCATCGCCCGCGTTGCGGGCGGGACTTTCCTGACTTATCCGTGTGACCTGCCGGACAGCGAGACCATTTGCGGGCCGCTCGGCCAGACGAATATCGGTTGTCACGGCATATGTGACATCACCTGCAATCTGGCTCAGCAGACCAGGTGTGCCGCTGGTTCCCAGACCCGGAACAAGGCCAGACGGGATATTTCCTGCGTAGACAGACGTCATACCTCCCGGTGCGGATCCCCTCAGAAGAGGCTGATTCCAGCCGGGCACCAGCAAAGACGCGGTCTGGCTTTGGCCGACGCGGCCTGCATGGAGGACGTTGATCTGCAGTTCAAGCCGGGCGATGTCCGGATCATCGACAAGTGTGTAGCCACGTGCCCTGAGGGCCTGCGTCAGCGGCGTCCGGACATCAATAGATGGAAAATCCGATGTGTTACGCACCCCGACATAAATCGTACGCTGGTCGGGTGCCACCGGGTCGAGAAAGACTGTTTCCGACATTTTTGTGTGCACCGTCAGGTGACTATGTGCGGTAACCGCTTCGATATCCGCACAGGCGGAGAGAGTCAGGGCCACCAGAAGTATTCCGAGCCCCGTCATCAGGTTCTCTGGCGTGCGCCTGATTCCGGCCAGTCTGTTTCGAAGAACTTTCATGCCGGATAAACTGGCAGGATCTACTTAATATTATACTTCCAGCAGTGCACTGGTCTCGTCTGTTAAGCTTTGCGCAGGGCCCATGGAGGCGCAGCTTTTCCGGCAGCTCCCCGCCTGCCGAGCCAGGGCTTCAGGTCATCAAAGGCCCGGAGCCGAACAGCGCCGGGCCAGAGCAGCCCTTCTGCCGCACTGAAAACAACAACCTGCTTAAGGCCGTGCCGTGCATCCGGATATTTCTGCAACGCCACACCGAGCCCTCGCGACATAGTCGGCATCTGGTCTGCCGGAAAAACAAGCAGGCGTTTATCGCCACCCAGCACAGCGATATGATCGCCTTTTGCCGGAACGCAGAGACGTGCGCTTTCATCGCCTTTCAGGTTAAGAATCTGGCGGCCGCCGCGCTTCTCGGCGGAGAAATCGGCGTCCGCGACAAACATGCCCCGTCCGGCGCTGGAGGCGACAAGCCACTTTTCCTCTGCGCCCAGCACGAAGACCGCAAGAATGTCCTCATCGTTCGAGAGATCCATGAGCAGGCGAAGCGGCTGTCCATCACCACGCCCGCGGGGCAGATCGGCGACGCTGACCGTGAAAGCACGCCCGTCGGTCGCAAAAAAGCCAAGCCTGTCCGTGCTCTGACATGGAAGGGTCAGCCGCAGTTCGTCGCCTTCCTTGAATTTCTGCGCAGATGCGTCAATTCCGTGCCCACGTACGGCACGGACCCAGCCCTTCTGGGAAAGAATCATTGTCAGCGGTTCGCGTTCCACAAGCGTCGCTACCGAGATATCGATTTTCGGCGGAGGCGTTCCCAGAGTACTGCGACGATGACCCAGCGGGCCGGAACCGAAGGTCCTGCCGATGGCTTTTACCTCGCCGGCTATTCGCGACCAGCGCAGCTTCTCGTCGCTCAGAAGTGTACGAAGATCATCCCGCTCCGTGCTCAGGGCGCCGTGTTCCTTGCGAATCTCGATCTCCTCAAGTTTCCGCAGACTACGCAGACGCATGTTCAGCACAGCTTCCGCCTGCACGTCGGTCAGGCGGAATGTCGTCATCAGACTGGCTTTGGCGTCATCCTCCTCCCGGATAATGCGAATGACCTCATCAAGGTTGAGGTAAACCGCGAGAAAACCTTCCAGAATCTCCAGACGGCGTTCGACGGCCGCCAGCCTGTGCGCGCTGCGCCGTTCCAGCACTTCGTGACGGTGATCAAGCCAGGCCTGAAGCACCTGTCTGAGATTGAGCACGCCCGGCGCACGATCAGCGCCAATGACGTTCATATTGAGCGAAAAACGGCTCTCAAGCTGTGTCGCGCGAAACAGTGTCTCCATGAGCACTTCCGGTTCCACACCACGTGACTTCGGCTCCAGCACAAGACGAATATCGGTCGTGCTTTCGTCCCGTATATCCGCCAGGAGAGGAAGCTTCTTCTGCATCAGCAGATCAGCGACCTGTTCTATCAGCCGTGACTTCTGAACCTGATAGGGAATTTCGGTAACAACAACATTCCAGGTACCGAAGCGTCCCTGCTCGACTTCCCAGCGCGCGCGGATGCGAAAACCCCCGCGACCGGTTTCGTAGGCTTTCAGAATGGCGTCCGGCTCTTCGACAATGATCCCTCCGGTGGGGAAATCCGGTCCGGGCATATGCTCCAGAAGTTCGCCAATAGTCGCATCGGGTTTGCGGATCAGCAGACCGGCGGCCGCGCAGATCTCACCGGCATTATGCGGCGGAATGCTCGTCGCCATACCAACGGCGATTCCGGCGGCACCGTTGGCCAGCAGGTTCGGAAAGGCCGCCGGCAGAACAACCGGCTCAGAATCCTCGCCGTCATATGTCGCGCGGAAGTCGACAGCATCATCGGAAATCCCTTCGAGCAGGGCCTGCGCGACACGGGTCAGGCGGGCTTCAGTATACCGCATGGCCGCCGCATTATCGCCGTCGACGGAACCGAAATTTCCCTGCCCTTCGACGAGCGGGAAGCGAACGGCGAAGTCCTGCGCGAGTCTGACCAGCGCTTCATAGACCGATGCATCGCCGTGCGGATGGTACTTACCGATTACGTCGCCGACGACACGTGCACACTTTTTAAACCCGGACGTGGGATCAAGACGCAGCTGGTGCATCGCATAGACAAGACGTCTGTGCACCGGCTTCAGCCCGTCCCGCACGTCCGGCAGCGAGCGGGACATGATTGTGGACAGTGCATAAGCCAGATACCGCTCGCTCAGTGCGTCAGCGAGCCGTGTATCCTCGATATGGCCTTCGAACGTGTCACTCATGTCCTGTCCTCCGTGTCGCGCACACTTAACGGAGAGACACGCTTTGGCCAATGTCCTGCCCGGCTTTTCGCACCTCAGACCGGAACGTATCGCGCTGTATGTTTCCGCCGTCGCCATTCTCGCGGCGTGCTCTCCCGCAGCCCCTTACCTTCGTGCCGGTGACGAACTCGCTCATAGCGGCTTCACCGCCCATCCGGCTGACACGACGGCACGCTACGAGATGCTTAATATTCTTCCCGCCGGAATGCTGACCTATCGCCCGACAACAACCGGACCCGTTTATCTTTACGCCGATCGAATCGGCTGCGGCTGTGTCTATATGGGCAGCATGTCGGCATTTAATGACTATGCCCGCACCCACCCTGTCCCGCCGCATGGCGACATGACCGCCGAGATCAACGAACATCCCGGGTGGGACTGGAGTGTCTGGTCAGAAAGCGCCGATCCGGGACCTAACCAGCCGAAACACGTTATCGGCGCGGAATGGTGACGGCGACGCAGGGAAATGGGCGTGTAAAATCCGGCCCTGTTATTCTATGACGGCCTGACAGGGTGCATGATACTGACTCCCCTTCCCTCTTCGGACGTCCGTTTTTGACTATGACGACAGATATCGACACGAATGTTTCGGCCACCCGCGCCCTCGCTGACCATCTGATGGACGTCCGGGAACGTCGTGCAGAACCTGTGGCCTCTCTTGTGCCGATGTTAATCCCTTCCGATGAACAGAAGGCGTATGCTGTCCAGGATGAAATCGTCCGGAGGCTCGGGTCTGTCGTCGGATGGAAAGTCGGTGCTCGCAGTCCGGACGCAGAGCCTTCTGCCGCTCCGCTGCACAGGGAGACAGTTTTTCAGAACGGAGCCATTATTCCGGCCGGATTATGTCGCCATCGCGGTGTTGAAGCTGAAATAGCATGGTGTTTTGCCCGGACACCTGAACTGAAACCGGAAAATCTCATGCGGGAGTCCGTGCTGGATGCAATCGGGAGCGTCCATCCCGTTATAGAACTTGTCGATACGCGATTTCGGGAAACAGGCTCTCAGCACCCGCTTGCGCATCTGGCCGACCAGCAGAATCATGGCGCACTGATCGTCGGTCCGGCACTGAGAGACTGGCGGACTTATGATTCGAATTTGGAAACCATTACAGTTCGTATCGATCATCGGAAATCTGTGACACGTCCCGGCATCAACGCGGCAGGCGACCCGTTACGTCTTCTCGTATGGCTGGCGCGTCATGCAGCGCAGCGCGGACTTCCACTGGAGTCCGGAACGATCGTCACGACCGGCTCCCTGACCGGAACGCTTTTCGTCCCGCATCGCACTCATGTCAGCGCTGAATTCAGCATGTCAGGCCGGGTGTCAGCTTTCCTCGCCTGACAGATCCGGTTTCTGCCTGTGAGGAGACAGGAGGGACTGCACTATGTCTGCGAGTCTTATGCGGGCTGCAGGCAGCGGTCGATGCAAGGGACCAAAAACGTCTCGTGTCAGGAAATGTCCTGTCAGTCGTAATCCCGCGCTCCAGTCGGCAGGGATACCAGTGTCTTCGGGATTCAGGAAAAGACCAGGAAGCGGCAGAAGCCTGGAGGCCCAGGTCCCGGCACCTTGTCGTGATACGGCGCGGCCGGTACGGGGCGACAAATAGACAAGATCGGCGCGTTCCCCTGTGACCGCACATTCAGTCAGATTGAGTGCAAAACCCAGATCCTGAAGCAAAATTCTCTCCCAGCGCAGAAGAGTGGCCATTTCAAATGCGGTGGCCTGTTCACCACTCTCAGCGCCGAATAACGACGCAACCCGCCCGGTGTCATCAAACAAGCCTGAATACCGCTCACCTTCGGGCAGTGCGCTGTCTGTTACGGCACAGATGGATGACAGGCAGGCCAGGCTGAGCCGCGATCCGAGGCAACGGGCCGCATTAGCCTGAATGATTTCACCCGATACCGAACCAAGCTGTTCTGGGAGTCGTGCGTGCCATCGGGCCTGGACCAGATTTCCAGGCTGCCATGTGGCTGCATTCCGGCGCCCCATTCCTCCCCTTACCAGACCATGAACAACACCATGATCGGAAGTAAACAGGTGAACGAGAGCATTTGCCTCGCCGAACAGCGAGGCTGATAAAACAAGGGCGGGTGCTTCCCAGTTCAGGGATGCCCCGCCCGCTGTCATCTCGTTACAGATCCGCTCAGCCGCCAGCGGCTTTCGCGACCTCTGCAGCGAAATCGTTCTCTTCTTTCTCAATGCCTTCGCCGAGCTGGAAACGGTCGAAACCGACCAGTTTCACACCGGCCTTATCAAGTACGGCTTTCACGCGGCTCTCGCCGTCATGTACCCAGACCTGCTCAAGCAGAACCACTTCCTCATAGAACTTGCGGATGCGGCCCTCGATCATCTTTTCGATGATGGCGTCAGGCTTTCCTGATGCGCGCGCCTGCTCTTTCAGCACTTCGCGCTCGCGCTCAACGGCGGCAGGATCGATGCTGCTGACATCGAGAGCTGCCGGACGTGTTGCCGCGATATGCATGCCGACCTGACGTCCGAGAGCGTTGATGGCGTCACTCTCCGATGGTGCCTCGATTGCTGCCAGAACGCCGATCTTACCGAGACCAGGCTTCAGCGCGCCATGAATATAGGTCGCGACCACGCCGGACGGCACTTCAAGAACGCGTACGCGACGGATCGACATATTCTCGCCAATGGTCGCGATAAGATGCGTCAGTTCGTCAGCAATCGTACGACCGCTCGCAAGAACGGCGGCTTTCAGCTTTTCAAGATCGTCACCAGCCTTGAGGGCAGCTTTAGCGACCTCCTCAACGAAGCCCTGAAAGGCTTCGTTACGGGCAACGAAATCGGTTTCGGCATTGACTTCGACCATGGCGGCGCGAAGTCCTTCGGACACCACGCCGACAAGACCTTCAGCCGTCACACGACCGGACTTTTTCGCTGCGGCAGCGAGCCCTTTTGTGCGCAGCCAGTCAACAGCCGCCTCAATATCACCGGACGCCTCGTTCAGCGCCTTTTTGCAGTCCATCATGCCTGCGCCGGTCTTCTCGCGAAGCTCCTTGACGAGGGCTGCGGTAATTTCCGCCATATTTCTATCTCCAGAATAGCAGCAAGCACGTCACCGCACGGGGACGTGCCTGCATTCATGTCCGAAAGCCTTACAAACCCGCCCTGTTATGGCAGGGTTCGCTTGTCAGCCTGCAGCAACCGGCGCCGGAGCAGCTTCAGCGGCTGCAACTTCACCCGTTTCGAGAGCCGGATCGACCGGCAACTCCTCGGACGCGCCGAAATCCTGCCCGGAAGCACCCAGTTCAGCCGAGATTCCGTCCAGAACCGCGCCGGAAACGAGGTTGCAATACAGCTCGATAGCCCGGATTGCATCGTCGTTCCCGGGGATCGGGTAGGTCACGCCCTCAGGGTTCGAGTTGCTATCGAGAATTGCCACGACAGGAATACCAAGCTTGTTGGCTTCCTCAACCGCGAGCTTTTCCTTCGTTGTATCGATGACGAACAGGATGTCCGGCAGACCGCCCATCTCCTTGATACCACCAAGGGAGCGCTCAAGCTTCTCCTTATCACGGGTAATATCGAGGATTTCTTTCTTTGTGAGACCATGCGTATCGCCGGCCAGCATGTCTTCGATCTGACGCAGACGCTTGATGGAACCCGTAATGGTTTTCCAGTTGGTCAGCATTCCGCCCAGCCAGCGGTGGTTAACGTAATACTGACCGCAACGCTGAGCAGCTTCAGCCACCATATCGGACGCCGCACGCTTCGTTCCGACGAACAGAACACGACCGCCACCTGCGACAGTGTCACGGATCACTTTCAGGGCGCGATCCAGCAGAACGACCGTCTGCTGCAGATCGATAATATGAACCTGATTGCGCACACCGAACAGGTACGGCGCCATGCGCGGGTTCCAGCGGCGGGTGTGATGGCCAAAATGGACGCCAGCTTCGAGCAGCTGACGCAGAGTGAAATCAGGCATCGCCATGATGCAGAATCCTTGCGTTCCGGTTGTCCCTCCGCAACGCACAAAGCCCGGTCAGACCGGACACCAGGACGCGCGCTGCGTGTGAAGTCCCATGTCACGTGACATGGGCGGTGCGCCATATGGCGGTTTTCCGCCCAAAATGCAAGTCCACTCTGCCTTTGAGGGATACGCGCTTACCTGGCAGCGGGAATGCCGGAACGGATGAGCAGATCGCGCAGATTACGTACGACAGGGAACACTTCGACATTGTGGTCGCCGCCGAGATCCCTCCAGGCTGCCTGCTCAAGCTCTACAATCTCCTTGTCCTCAAGGAAGATACGGTTGGTGAAGATTCCGAGCACCGGCCAGGCCAGATCGAGAAGGAACTTCCATTTCGGACGCTTCACAGAAAGCAGCCCGAAGGTCTGAGTCTCGTCCTCGTCTTTCCCCTGCGGCACGTAAGCAGCCCACAGGTCCATAATCAGATCACCGTCCTTATCGTGAATCTGGAGTGTCTGGTACGGATAGGTTGTACGGACCGTCACGATCTCATCGACCGGCTGATCCTTTACATCGATTTTGTCGTTGTGCTTTCCGAAAAGCAGCCGTTCCGCCAGTGGCTGCTCACCACCCTTCCGGGCAAAGCTGTAACGGGCCTCGACAAAATTCTCACCTTTGTCCTGCCCCATAAAACGGGACGTAATCTGGCCCATCTGCTTGCGATGGAGAAACTGATGATTCATATCCATCAGGTTCTCATGCATGAACGAATAATGACAGTTCACCCGCGGATCAAAGCGGCGTGTTTTGAATTCGGGGTTGTTCACCTGAGACGGAATCGGCACCGGAATATGGTCCGCAAGTGCCGGATTGCCCGGGAATATGAACACCAGACCACCGCTCTCCCGACAGGGATAGGTTTTTACTCCGCGTCCGACACCGGGCTTATTGAGATATGGAACGGTGACGCAGTCACCTTTCCGGTCGAAGGCCCAGCCGTGGTAGCAGCAGCGCACCACCTCTCCGTCGACATGCCCTTTGCTCAGCGGCACCTGGCGATGCGCGCAACGATCCTCAAGAGCATAAACCGCGCTGCCGTCCTCAGGTCTGACGATAACGACAGGATCGCCGGCGTAACGGGTTCCGAAAGCCTTTCCCGGCTTTATCTTATGGGACCAGGCGATGGGGTGCCAGAAATCCGGGTTCAGGTCGATACGACGAAGATCAGGGCCTTTTCGCTCGTACAGATCACTTGTCACAGTGGACTGTTCGCCAGAATCCCGCGTTTTCTCCGGCGATTCATCTTCGCGGTTTTTCTGCATCAACATCTCTCGGCCTCCACATCACGCGATCGCCGCGGGGCCATACCACTACGACGATTTCCGGTTTCCGCACAGGCACGATGCGTTATCCCCCGCTTCAGCGAGGAAACTCGATGCGCCAGCAGCACAGACACTCAGCGAAGTGCCTTGTTACACACAGGATCAGGTGTCTGCTGGTATGATGCAAGCCCGGCCTGCGCATAGCTGAATGACAGAGCCCGGATTTCGCCTCCGATGAAACGTCAGAAACGAAAAATATGCTTTATGTATCGGACCCGGAACTGAATCCGAACAGTGAATACTGCTGCAACATATGGGCAGTAGGATACTGATCGGCGACCTCCCCGTCGGAACCATATTTCTCAACCACGACAATACCGAGCGCGGGATCGATATGAGAAGCCGGATTAACCACAGGAATGAAGGAAGATGCCTTAACCACACCAAGGGTCAATGACGTTTTCTGACTACTGCCGGCCTCGCTGTCAGCAACGACTGACAACGAGGCTGATGTCTGCTCCACGGTATTCGCCATGATCTGCATCTGACACCTCGGGGGTTAATATGACGACATCTTATGAAGCCCATTACCACAAAATGCAACCAAAAGTTGCATCATACAGTGTCTATACGCGTTACGCCTGTGACCGTTTTGAGTGACTGCCCGACCACAGGGCTGATCCGGTATCCGCCCCGGAGACGCACCTCGACCTCCTGTGTCTCCGCAACGCTCGGGAGCAGCACGATTCTGCCGCGCCCGCCGTGGTGTTGCGACAGAATCGCCTGAATACCGTTCACGGCATCAATGCTGTCGAGCCATATCCTCATTTCTCCTCCCGTCTGAGCAGCAACATCCTCCAGTTGTTCGACATCCGTCGCTGTTATCCGCAGCGCCTCGCCTTCCAGCCTGAGATCAGCGGTCGCCAGAACGGCCCGGCCTGCCACGAGAAGCTCGCGGACGCGACTGAGAACCTCGGAAAACAAGGTAATTTCACAGCTGCCAGTGGCGTCAGAGAGCCTCACCCACGCCATTTTGCTGCCGCTTCGCGTCGGGCGTTCTTTCCTGTCCACGACGCAGCCAGCGATCTTTACCCGTGTAACGCCGCCTTCGGCTGAAGTCAGAAGGCGTGACATCGGAACGACACCAAGACGTCTGAGCACTGCGCTGTAAGAATCCAGCGGGTGAGCCGTCATATGAAAGCCGATTGCATCAGCCTCATAAGAAAGCTTTTCGAACTCGGGCCAGTCAGAGGCCTGTGAGAGGCGCAGGGGCTCCGGTTCGGACGCATCTCCGAACAGACCGGCCTGCCCGCTTGCCGCTTCCTGGGCACGCGTCTGCGCACTGCGCAGGATTGTTTCAACTGAGCCGAACACACGCGCCCGATTGGGTTCAAGCGAGTCGAAGGCACCTGCTCTGGCCAGATTTTCCAGCTGCATTTTGTTGAGTTGCTTTGGCTCAACCCGCGCCGCGAAATCGGCAAGATTACGAAACGGGACAGTGCCCCGCGCCTCCTCCAAGCTTTGCATCGCAGCGAAACCAACTTTTTTTACCGCGGCAAGCGCGTAGCGAATTCCGAGAGTGCCATCGCCCTGTTTTTCAACCCGGAAATCGGCTCCGGACCGGTTGATATCAGGCGGCAGTACGGAAATTCCAAGACGTTCCGCTTCCTGGCGCAATGCTGCGAGTTTTTCGGTCCGTTCACGCGCAAGCGACATGCAGCCGGCAAGAAATGCGACAGGGTAGTTCGCCTTCATCCAGGCTGTCTGATAGGACACCAGAGCGTAGGCGGCTGCATGTGATTTATTGAAGCCATAATCAGCGAACTTCGCCATGAGGTCGAACACCTCGACGGCTTTGTCCTTCGGGATACCCCGTTTTGTCGCACCTTCAGTGAAAATTTCCCGCTGCTTGTCCATCTCAGCGCGGATTTTCTTACCCATCGCTCGACGCAGCAGATCAGCAGCACCGAGGCTGTAACCGGCCATTTTCTGTGCGATCTGCATCACCTGTTCCTGGTAGACCATGATTCCATAGGTCTCTTCCAGGATGTCGCGAATTTCCTCGTGGGGCGGCGCCCATACCTCGCCGTGTTTCCTGCGGCAATAATCGGGGATATTGGCCATCGGCCCAGGACGATAGAGCGCGACGGCAGCGATCAGGTCCTCGAGCCGGGTCGGGCGCATCTGCCTGAGCACGTCACGCATGCCCGCGCCTTCGAACTGGAATACGCCGGCTGTGTCGCCCCGGGCGAGCATTTCATAAGTTGTCGGATCGTTGAGCGGAATTCTGGCAAGATCGACCTCGACACCGAGACCTTCCAGAAAGCGTACCCCACGCTGCAGAATGGTCAGTGTGGTCAGGCCAAGAAAATCGAATTTAACAAGCCCGGCCTGCTCGACGTATTTCATGTTGAACTGGGTGACGAGCATGTCGCTCTTCGGATCACGGTAGAGCGGCACCAGATCGACAAGCTGGCGGTCACCGATCACCACGCCGGCGGCATGAGTGGAGGCGTGGCGGTAAAGCCCCTCGAGTTGCTGGCCAATTTCCATAAGGCGGCGCAGCGCTTCGTCGCTGTCCCGCATTTCCTGGAGCTTCGGTTCGCTTTCAATCGCCTGCCTGAGCGTAACCGGCTTTGCCGGATTGTTCGGAATCAGTTCGGCGACACGGTTAACCATACCGTAGGGCAACCCCAGCACCCGGCCGACATCGCGCACGGCGGCACGGGCCTGAAGCTTTCCGAAAGTGATGATCTGCGCGACCCGGTCGGCGCCGTATTCACGACGGACGTAAGAGATGACTTCATCCCGACGATCCTGACAGAAATCAATATCGAAATCCGGCATCGAGACGCGTTCCGGATTCAGGAATCGTTCGAACAGCAGATTGAATGGAATCGGATCAATGTCAGTGATGGTCAGGGCGTAGGCCGCCAGCGATCCGGCGCCCGAACCACGTCCGGGGCCGACCGGGATATCGTGCGCTTTAGCCCACTGGATAAAATCGGCGACGATCAGGAAGTAACCGGGGAACCCCATTCCTGAAATGATATCGAGCTCGAATTCAAGTCGTTCCGAGTATATCTGGCGGGTATTCTCGTCCGCGTTCATGGCCTGGAGCCTCTGTTCCAGTCCTTCCCGGGCCATGGCGCGAACGGTCTCATCCTCGTTCGAGCCTTCGCGGACTTTCGGGCAGACAGGAAGCAGAGGTTTGCGGGTTTCCACCTTCACCGCGCAGCTTCTGGCGATTGCGAGCGTGTTATCACAGGCATCCGGCAGATCGGCAAACAGCTCCCGCATTATCGCGGGGGGTTTGAACCAGCATTCAGGTGATACTTTCCAGCGATCCTTCTCCGCCATCGTACGCCCCTGAGCGATACAGATCAGAGCGTCGTGCGCCTCGTGCATTTCGGGTCGCGGGAAGAAGCACTCATTCGTCGCGACGAGAGGCAGACGCAGCCGGTCCGCAAGAGCGATAACTCCGGGTTCAACCGCCTCTTCAATCGGCAGTCCAAGGCGATTGAGTTCCACGACAAGGGAATCCCCAAACGCTTCCTTCAGACGGGCAAGCCATTTTTCCGCCTCGGCTTCGAGACCTTCGGCCAGCAGATTATAGAGCGGACCGCGGGTTCCGCCTGTCAGGCAGAAAAGTCCTTCCGTGCGTTCGCAGAGCAGATCGAGACTGACGGATGGATCTGTCGTATCTCCCTCCAGAAAGCCCGCAGACGACAGGAACTGGAGATTGGCAAGACCCGCCTGATCGCGCGCCAGCAGCACAATCGCCTCGGACAGGCTGCCGGGATGGTCGTCACGTGGCGGAAGACCGATCTGAGATCCGATGATGGGCTGGACACCCTTGCCGGTGCAGTATTGCGAGAATTCCAGGCCGCCGAAAAGATTTCCCGTATCCGTTATGGCGACCGCCGGCATATCCATGCCTTTCGTGAGAGCAACCAGTTCCGGGACGCGAATTGCGCCCTGGCTGAGGGAATAGGCCGAATGAACCCTGAGGTGGACGAAATCAGCGTGCGACATGCCCATGCAGTTAGCATGACAGGATGCGAAGTGGGACAGAGGCTGCTGAGTCGAATGGCAGAAAAAGTAATTTTCTCACTTTGCTGCCGGGCGACGCTTCATGGCGCGCAGGCTTCAACCGCCGGTAAGATTCTGTTTTGTTTTCGGTTTTAATATTCCCTGCATGGCTTCACTCATTTCCGATCTGCTCACACCACCGGCAACGACTACCCGGAAACCTGCTCTGCTGAAATTCGCAGCGCATGTCTGGCTGGCACTATGGCCCACCGTGTGTCTTATCATGTTATCAATGGAGCTTCGCTTCGGATGGACGGATGGCATCGGACATCCGTTCGGTGAGGATTTTATCAATTTCTGGTCTGCGGCATACCTCGCTCTGCACGGTCATATTCTGACAGCCTACGACTTTGCGGCATTCCATCATTTTCATACCCGTCTGGTCGGTTATGAAATGAACCTTTATCATTACAGTTACCCGCCGGTCATGGCTTTGGTCACGCTGCCATTCGGCCTGCTGCCTTATCCGGCGGCGTGGCTTGTCTGGCAGGTTGGCGGATGGCTAGCTTTCGCACTCTGTCTGCGGAAAGTGACGCCGGGAAACTGGCTGCTTCTGAGTCTTGCGTGGCCGGCACTCTACGTAAACACAATATCCGGCCAGAATGGTTGCTGGATTGCGGCCATTACTGGCTGGGGACTGCTTCTGCTTCAAAGCCACCGTTGCTTCGCCGCAGGCCTTGTTTTCTCGCTGCTGATGATCAAACCCCAGCTTGCATGGCTTTTCCCGATTGCGCTTCTGAGCGGGCGGGAATGGAAAGCATTAACGGGCATGATCGTCGGTGCCGTATGTCTGTTTCTGGCCACACTCGCGGCTTACGGCCCGACAGCGTGGTACGCCTGGCATGAAAGAGTTGGAATCCTGCGCCGCATCATTCTTGAGAATGGCGGCGGCGTCATGCATCGTATGATGTCTGTTTTCGTCTTCGTGCGTCACGCCGGAGGCGGCCTGACACTTGCCTACGCGGCGCAGGCAATAGCCAGCCTGATTGCCGCTTCACTTGTTGTGCTGATCTGGCGAAAAACAGCAACAACGCAATACGCATTCCGGTGGCGTGCGGCGACGCTGATCTTTGCGATGCTTGCGGGGTCACTCTACGTGACCGACTATGACTGCATCATTCTCGCCATGGCCTGTGCGCTGATATGGCCCGTCGCCGATCTGGAAGGGCGTGAGGCGCTGGCCTGCGCAGCCATAGCACCCATTCTCACCTCAGCCATCGCCAAGGGTACGCCCGTCGCGCTTGGTTCCTTTATGCTCTGGCCGGCCCTGTTCTGGATTGCGCGTCAATGCTTCAGGAACAGAAAAGGCGTTCAGATGGAATCTGGCGCGGCGACAGGGATGCTGTCGGGCGCTTCGTAATATGCGCGCCCGCAGCATCCTCGCCTGCCGAAGCCATTATTTTTGTGTAAGCGCGCGACGTACGGCCATGTGCCAGCCATCAATCATCGTCTTTCGCTGAGTTCCGTCCATCTTCGGCTCAAAGAGCGCTCCCCGCTCCCACTCAGAGGCCACTTCATCAAGTCCGTTCCACATACCGACACCTAGACCGGCAAGATAGGCCGCACCGAGCGCTGTCGTTTCAATCTGTTTCGGACGCTCAACCCTTGCCTGGAGCATGTCCGCAAGAAACTGGCAGAACCAGTCATTGGCGGACATACCACCGTCAACCCTGAGCGTACTGGCCGTTCCGCCACCGTCCTGCGTCATCGCCGCCACCAGATCCAGCGTCTGATACGCAACGGATTCAAGCGCGGCACGGGCAATATGGGCTTCGGTTGCATCCAGCGTCAGCCCGCAAATGAGCCCGCGGGCGTCCGGGTCCCAGTGCGGCGCCCCAAGGCCCACAAAGCCAGGCACCATATAGACGCCATGACTGTGCGGCACGCGGGTGGCCATGTCATCAGTCTGCGAGGCATGTGTAATCAGATGAAGGCCATCCCGCAGCCATTTGATCGCCGCACCTGCTACGAAAATAGATCCCTCAAGGGCGTAGGCTGTTTTACCGTTCAGACGATAGGCGATTGTCGTCAGCATCCGGTTACGCGACACGATCGGGGAATCGCCGGTATTCAGGAGAACAAAGCATCCTGTGCCATAGGTCGCTTTTGCGGTGCCAGGCTGGAAACAGGCCTGACCCACTACGGCGGACTGCTGATCGCCGGCCATCCCTGCGACAGGGACAGCACGGCCAAACAGATCGGGTGTCGTCTCACCGAAAATCGCGCTGTTGTCCTTCACCTCAGGAAGCAGCGCTTCAGGAATACGGAACAGCTTCAGCAGATCCGGGTCCCACTGCTGACGGTGAATATCAAACAGCAGGGTGCGACAGGCATTGGTGATATCGGTGGCATGCGACTTTCCACCTGTCAGGCGCCATAGCAAAAAACAGTCGATCGTACCGAAGGCAAGCTCGCCCTTTTCAGCACGGCCACGCGCTCCATCGACGTTATCTAGTATCCATGCCAGTTTGGTGGCACTAAAATATGGATCAAGCAGCAGTCCGGTCCGCTCTGTGACGAGTTTTTCAGCGCCGTCCTTCTTCAGTTCGCTGCAAAGTCGGGTCGTCCGGCGGTCCTGCCAGACAATAGCGTTATGGACCGGCTTCCCGGTGGCGCGATCCCATACGACGATCGTCTCACGCTGGTTGGTAATCCCTATTGCCGCAATGCGATCAATGCCTCCCGACCGTTCAACAGCTTCCTGAGCTGTCGTCTTCGCGTCACGCCAGATATCTTCAGGATCGTGTTCGACCCAGCCCTGATTTGGGTAATACTGCGGAAACTCCTGACGTGCGAGAGAGATTTCCTGGCCAGTAGCGTCAAATACGATGCTTCGGGTGGACGTGGTTCCCTGGTCGATGGCCAGGATACGATCCTGTTTGATCATGACGTCTGCTCCTTACCTGTCACACAGACCGGTCGATGGAAGAAACCGGCGCAACGGCAATGTTGCGCGGCGGCATGAATGGACGGATCAGCGCCTGGTAAATACCAGCACCTGCGACACCGCCAACAAGCGGGCCCGCGATCGGAACCCACCAGTAATTACCTGGAGATGGCAGGGCGGATCCTCCCCACCCTGCGACGTAACAGAACAGACGCGGACCAAAATCTCGCGCGGGATTGATGGCCCAGCCATCAAGGAAACCTGCTGAAGCGCCGATACCCGCCACGAGGAGGCCAATCATCAGAGCACTGGAATTGGCCTGCGGTGCCATCGTATTATATTCGCAGGTTATCGCGAAAATACCCAGCAGCAGCAGGCCGGTCAGAATTATCTGCACGACGAAGGAATGCATCGGGGTCACGAAGTCGCCGGGATGCGTGAAGAAAACACCCGCTGCCGCACCATCATGCAGACGATCCATATGATGAACGGCCGCAAAGTGATCGATCACCGGCGCGAACAGCGCATAAACCCCGGCAGCGCCGATCACCCCGCCCGCAATCTGCGCGACCATATAAAGAGGCACCTTACGCCACGAAAAACCTCTGAAAATCGCCAGAGAAAGTGTAACCGCCGGGTTAGCGTGCGTGCCGGACACCGCGCCCGTCACATAGATCGCAGTGGTTACGGAAAGGCCCCAGACGATACACAGCCCCCAGTAGGCAGTCTTATAGGGGCTCGGATCGTAGAGAAAAAACATTGCGGCGGATGAGTCACCCATAAGCACGATGATGATGACCGCTATGCATTCGGAGATCAGTTCTCCGAGAAACTTTTTCCGTTCTGTCATGTCGTCCCGCTCTTGTTTTTATTTTTACAGGAACCGCAGGTATTGAAGCCGGATATCAGCCCAGCTTCTGATGCATGTAATCAGCTACCTTCTGACGTTCTTCCTCCGTCATATGAAGGCCGATCTTGCTGCGGCGCCAGAGAACATCCTCCGGCGCTTTTGCCCATTCATTGTCGATCAGATAATCTACCTCACGCGTTGTCATACCCTGACCGAGATCGTCGCCGAGATCCCGGAGTTCCTTTGCATTGCCGACGATGTCATAGGCACGCATGCCATAGGACCGCATCAGGCGCCATGCCAGTTGTAATGGCAGAAACGGCGCTGCATTCCGGAAGCGTTGCAGAGCGGGTTCAAATCCGCCTGTCCCGAGATCACCGCCTGGCAGAGCCGCATCGGCAGTCCAGGAATGCCCCGCGACAGCCGGAAGCACCGGCGCCAGCTTCTCCAGTGCATGCTCCGCCAGTTTTCGGAATGTCGTGATTTTCCCGCCAAAAATGGACAGGAGCGGTGCGCCGCCCGTTGTATCCAGATCCAGGACGTAATCTCGTGTTACGGCTGATGCATTGGCTGCCGCATCATCATAGAGGGGTCGCAGACCGGCGTAACTCCAGACGGCATCGGATGGCCTGACCGATTTATTGAAATACCGGTTCACACTCTCACAGAGATAGCTGACTTCCTGCGGTGAGATCTCAACCAGACCCGGTTCTTCCTCCCAGGCCACATCCGTCGTGCCGATCAGTGTGAAGCGCTGTTCATACGGAATCGCAAAGACGATACGCTTGTCGGGATTCTGGAAAATATAACATTGCGGGCCATCAAAAATCTGCGGCACCACGATATGACTGCCTTTTACCAGACGCACCGATTTTGAGTTCGGCACGGCAAGCTGATCAGCCAGAAGCCGCGCAACCCAGGGACCGGCCGCGTTGACGAGAGCTTTTGCCCGCACCGTTGTCGTCCCGGTGCGATGCATATCCTCGATTTCCGCTTCCCAGATGCCGTCAACGCGACGGGCGCCGACAAGGCGCTGGCGCGTGCGGATATCGGCGCCTCGTGCTGCTGCATCCATGGCGTTGAGCACGACAAGGCGGCTGTCCTGGACCCAGCCGTCGGAATAGACGAACCCCTTTTTGTACCGGTCCTGGAGCGGTCTGCCGGACGAATGCGTGGTCAGATCCAGAGCCCGCGATTTCGGCAGCTTCATGTTCGGTGCGAGATGATCGTAAAGAAAAAGACCCAGTTTCAGCATCCAGACTGGCCGCATTCCTTCCGAATGAGGCAGCACGAAGCGAAGTGGCCACATAATATGGGGTGCGATTGCGAGCAGACGATCGCGCTCGATCAGGGCTTCCCGGACGAGGCGGAATTCATAATATTCCAGATAACGCAGTCCGCCATGGATGAGTTTGGTGCTGGCTGACGACGTGTAGCTTGCCAGATCATCCTGTTCGACAAGCACGACGGACGCTCCACGCCCGGCGGCGTCACGCGCAATGCCTGTACCGTTTACACCACCGCCTACGATCAGCAGATCAAATATTTTAGAAGACTCAGAGGAAGCTGCCGTCATCGTATGATCCGTTTCAAGTTCGCGAATGGCGTTCAGGAAATTCGTATCCGAACATCGACTCTTTTGACAATGGCTATAATTCAGCCAGAGGCTGAGAGATCCGTCATTTCTGCATTAAAATCCGTTATGTTCGTTTCCGAACATCAGGTGCTGCAACGTGAAGTGCCACGCCGGCAGCCGACAATCTGTCGCAAATGGTGTCTGACGGGCGCCGGTCAGTGAAAAAAGCACTGACGTCAGCAATATTCCCTGCCCTGACCAGGGGTCGCCGGCCAAATTTCGTGTGGTCCGCCAGAAGAAAGACCTGACGGGAATTGTTCCGTATCAGTTCGGATGCCCTTACTTCATCAGAATCGAAATCGAGAAGTGTACCGTCCTCGTCGATGCCGCTGATTCCAATAACACCATAATCAGCGCGATACTGACTAAGCATGGCGAGCGAATCCGGCCCCAGTATGCCACCATCCCGCATCCGCACGGTTCCGCCCGTCACCACAACGCGACACTCCTCCCCGCCTGCAAGGAGGGACGCCACATGCAGATTGTTCGTGATCACCTGAAGACCACGATGACCGGAAAGAGACCGGGCGAACGCTTCGGTGGTGGTACCGATATTGACGAACAGGGACGCACCGTCAGGTATGGCCTCAGCGGCGCATCGCCCGATGGCGTCCTTATCCCGACGATTCAGAATCTGTCTCTGCGCGTAAGCGATATTCTCGACAGATGAAGGAGCACTGGCACCGCCATGGTGACGGATGACCTCACCTGCCGCATCAAGAACCCGGATATCACGCCGGATGGTCTGCACGGCGACGTCAAACATGCGGGCCAGATCGTCATTCGCAATGTAACCATGCTTGCGAACCGCCACTGCGATCGCTCGCTGCCGGGGCAGCCCCGTAATCGCGCCCGGGCTGTTCATGCCGCGGAATGAAGACCGTCGAGAGTCTTTAAGACCGGCGTGCCGTACCGCTCCAGCTTTGAGCCGCCGACACCTTTTATACGCCCCAGTTCGGCCAACGTGCCGGGACATTCAAGAGCAATATCCCGCAAGGTGGCGTCGTGGAAAATAACATAGGGGGGGATTTCCTGTTCCCGTGCCTCATCGCGACGCCATTGCCTGAGAGCATCAAAACGGGCGCGTGCATCCTGAGAAAGATCTTCCGCAACGGAACCTCCCTGCGCTCCCCGCGCGTTGCCAGTCTGCGCCTGGACGGCATCTTCCCGAAGGCGTACCTCCTCTTCGCCACGGAGAATAGGACGCGCGACCTGCTCATTGAGCATCAACCCTCCGTGTTCGTTTCCCATCAGCAACGCTCCCCGGGCGATAAGCTGCCGAAGAACTCCGCGCCAGAAATTTTCGCTCTGGTCTTTTCCAATTCCCCAGACTGACAGCCGGTCATGACCGTTTCTGGTTGCGGCATCGGATATTTTACCGCGCAGAATACCGATGACGTACAACGCTCCGAAACGCTGTCCGGTCCGGTAAATCGCGGAAAGCAGCATACGGGCCGCTCTGGTGCCGTCGAATGTCGGCACCGGACTGCGGCAATTATCGCAATGACCACACGGTTCATGCAGCGTCTCACCGAAACAGGCCAGGAGAGCCCGCGTTCGGCACGACGTCGTCTCGGTCAGCGCGATCATTGCTTCAAGCCGTGATCGCATGACCCTTTTCTCGCTGTCAGGGGCGCCCGACTGATCTAGCCAATAACGGGCACGGGTCATGTCTTCGCCTCCGTAGAGAAGCAGGACATCCGATGGCAGACCGTCCCTGCCGGCACGGCCGATCTGCTGATAATATGCTTCCGGCGATGACGGCATATCGACATGAATCACTGCCCGCACATCCGGACGATCGATTCCCATACCGAAAGCGATAGTCGCCACCATGACAATTGGCTCGCCAGACCGGAAACGCAGCAGTGCAGCCCGTTTTTCAATCGGCGATAACCCGGCGTGGAATGCACAGGCAGGCCAGCCCCGTTCACGCAGGGATGCGGCAAGCCGCTCAGTGCGAATCCGCGAACCGCAATAGACGATGCAGGCTTCGTCTTTATGACGGCTGAGAGCATCTGCGACCTGTTTTGTCTCTCCGCCTTTTGGTCGGGCTGAAATAATCAGGTTGGGCCGGTGAAAGCTTGCCGAGAGCACGGCGGCATGACGCATTGCCAGCGCCGTAAGTATATCGTCCCGCGTCCGCGGATCCGCCGTTGCCGTCAGAGCAATGCGCGGAACATCTGGAAAATGCTGCGAAAGACTTTCAAGCGCCCGATATTCCGGTCGGAATTCATGGCCCCAGGCAGAAATGCAATGCGCTTCATCGATCGCGATAACGGAGATCGCCAGACGCGACAGACGATCGAGAGTGCCAGGGGACAGCAGTCTTTCCGGGGACACATAGAGAATGTCGATCTGACCCGCGCCGAGCTCGGCCCTTATCCGGGACGCCTCGTCGACATCGAGTTCAGAATGCAGGGCCGCAGCGTTAACCCCGAGTTGCCTCAGCGCTGCGACCTGATCGTCCATCAAAGCGATGAGTGGTGAAACAACCAGCCCCATGCCCGGTCTGCACAGGGCGGGAATCTGGTAACAGACACTTTTTCCACCACCGGTTGGCATCAGAACCAGTGTATCTTCGCCTGCCATCACCCGGTTGACGGCCTGCTCCTGCAAACCGCGAAATACCGGAAAGCCGAAGACACGACCGAGAACCTCGAGCGGTGTCATTCCGACGAACCGGTCCCGGCCACGGGCCGGCCGTGTTTCAGCTGTCCCTGTGACAGCCGGTTCTGCGGAAAATTCTACATCCGGCACGAAAACGTCAGGGCGAGACAAGTTCTATTTCGACCCGGCGGGAGCCAACCACGCCGTCGGCATTTGAGGGCGGCCGCGGCTTCTGCACGATCCGGTTAGCCGGAACACCGTCAGCGATCAGTTCCTGAGCCACGACTTTGGCACGATCGATGGCCAGCAGTTCATCAGCTGACAAATCTTTTCCGCTTCGGGCATAACCTTCGACCTCGACGGTCATGCCTGGTCTCTTCGCAGACCACGATGCGGCTTCGGAGACGACATTTCTGGCTGAATCGTCGAGTGCGGTCGAACCTGACCCGAAAAACACGACATATTGTCTGCCTGGACCCGTCGCACAGCCGGCGAGGAAGCAAAGGCCAACGGCAGGAAGCAGGCGGCGCATAGGAAACTCCGGAAAATGAAATTCTTGTCTCTGCCCGCTCACATCACAGGCATAGATTCATGGATATTTTGGTGCCTGCACAAGAGCGCCACGTCAACAAAACACTCAGCCCCGAAAATAACCGGTTCGGCACTTTATGCGGTCGCCGCAGTGGCTCTGCCGCCTGCGATCCGCCAGATCCGGTCCAGCTTTTCTACGCCCGTCAGACGATGAGCGATCAGCAGGACAGTGCGATAGCTTGCGACTGCATTCAGTGTTCTGAAAAACTCCTGTTCTGTCTGTGCATCAAGCCCCGTCGCAGGCTCATCAAGAACGAGAATGGGCGCATCCGAAAGAAGCGTACGCGCAAGGGCGATACGCCTCCCCTGCCCGCCTGAGACTTTGACGCCTCCTTCTCCGAGCCATGTATCAAGTTGTTCCGGCAGGCTTCTGACAAAATCACCGACAGCGGCTTCATCAAGCGCACGCCAGAGGGCGTCTTCCGACGCCTGCGGAGCCCCAAGAAGCAGGTTGTTCCGAATTGTGTCGTCAAACAGATGCGTCGCCTGCGACAGCCATGCGATTTTTCTGCGCAACCATGTGTCCGGGAGTGCCGCAATGTCGACACCGCCCAGAGTAATACGGCCATTCTGAGGAAACGCAGCTTTCAGCAGCAGAGCGGCGACCGTGGATTTTCCGGCACCGGATGAACCGAGAAGTGCAATCCTTGTACCAGCCGGGATATCGAGAGAAAAATTCTGAAGTACGAATGGCCGGTTCGGCTGCCAGCGAAAATCGACATTTTCGAAACGGATATCGAAATTAGCCGGCATCGTGGTGGCCTGAGTTACAGGCTTCGTTGCGATCGTTCGCTTTTCTGCAATACCCACAACACGACGTGCCGCAGCGCCCATATTACCGGCCAGCATTCCGGCGCGCGTAAGCCCTGATACGCTCTCAAAAGCAGCCAGTGTGAGAAACAGCGCCCCTATACCCTGAACCACCGGAATGCGGGCAAAACCCACACCGGCTATTGCGGCAAGCACGAGAAAAATCGCGGCTTGCGTAAAAAACTGCGACATGGCGCCGACATAAGCCAGGGAGGAGGAAAGCTGAGCCTGCCGTCTGAGCAAAGCATCATTGTCCTGGGCGATCCGGTCCAGCATGCGTCTGCTGGCCCCGAAGGCCCTGATTTCACGCATGCCAGTGACCAGATCGAGAACGCCCACACGCAGCCTTGCCTGAGCCCTGTTCAGAGCGCCGCCCTCTTTCCGGCTCAGGCGCGCCGCAGCGAGAGGAGCAACAAAAGCTGAGGCAGCAAACAGCACACCGACAAGCACTGCGAGCAAAGGGTTTACGGTCGATAAAACAACCAGAAGAACGGGGAACGTTATGCAGGCGCCGGCAAGCGGCAGGAGGATCCGGAGGTAAAGCCCGTCGAGCACCTCCACATCAGAAACAAGGCGGGAAAGCAGATCACCGGCCTTACGAAATCCCAGACCGGCGGCTGCCCCTTCGGCAAGGGACCGGAAAAACCAGACACGAAGTGTAGCAAGAGCCCGGAACATCGCATCGTGGGCGAAAAGTCGCTCTCCGTATCGCAGACCGACCCGACTGACACCGAGAATGCGCAGAGAGGCCGTCGTGACCACCACGACGCCGAGTGCCGCCCCGGCAAACCGCAGCCCGGCGCTGCTCATCAGGGTCAGCCCGGCAAGAACGGCAAGCAGGGAGAGACCAAGACCGACGGCAAGGCGTACGGCATGAGGACGCCAGACTTCCATAATACGCAGAAGCGCAGCCCGATCGGCGTTTTCATTTTTGCGGCGGCGATCTTCCGGAGAGCCGGCCCCTGACTCACTCACAGGCTGAAATCCTCTGCTGACCACATTCTCGTTCACGCGGCTCCCTGCCGGGCTGCCACGCGACCATGCACCAGATCGACGCGACGTCCGTTGAACATATGAACAGCGGTCGAGTGACTTGCGAGGATGACCGTGCGTTTCAGAGCCAGCCGTTTCAGACTTTCGAAGACATCGGCCTCCGTGACCGGGTCGAGATAAGCCGTGGGTTCGTCAAGCAGCAGGATCGGAGCGTTCTTGAGATAAGCGCGGGCAATCGCGATACGCTGTGCCTGACCGCCGGAGAGACCAAATCCTCCTTCGCCGATGACGGTTTCCAGCCCATCCGGCAGATCCGCCAAAAAGCGATCGACCGAAGAAGAACGCAGAGCTGAGGACACTTCCTCTTCCGTCGCGTCCGGTCTGGCAAACATGATATTCTCTCTCAGTGTGCCTGCGAACAGAACCGGACGCTGACCGATCCATGACGTCATTCTGGCGAGAGCGTCTGGCACGATCGCCTGCATATCCGCACCGTTGAATGTGATGCGTCCGCTGTCAGGCCGGATAAAGCCCAGCAACAGTTCCATAATGGTTGATTTGCCCGCGCCTGATGGACCGGCCAGTACTGTGGTCTCGCCGGCCGGGGCGACAAAAGATACGTGATCCAGCGCGGCGCCCCGTGATGCATCCCAGGTGAAACACACATCTTCGAATGCGATCGTTACACCGTGAGCTTCAACAGTGCGAACGGGGTGGCTCTCTGCTTCAGGCTGTGGTTCAGGAAGAGCCAGAATCTCCGTGGCGGCTCCCTGAGCCAGCGCCCGATCCTGATAGGCAAGAGCCAGTCCCCGGAAAGGAGCAAAAAATTCCGGAACGACAAGCAGTGCGAAAAGGCTGTCTGTTACGACCTTCAACAGATACTGGCGATCTGGATCACTCGCTGCCGCGAGCGCATGTTTTCCGTCAGACAGCGCGATTGCGATCAGCGCGATGATCATGGCGCAATCAATGGACGCTGATGAGAGAAACGCCACCCGCAGAATTTTCATTGTCCGGACCCGGAGGTCATCAGCCGCGGTCGCGAGACGTGAGGCTTCTTCATCCGCGCGTCCTGAAAGAACAATCGTCGCGATACCGCGAATGCGGTCCAGAAAACGGGCCTGAAGACGGGTCATTGCAAGAAACTGGTTACGGGACGCGACAGCAGCGCCGATACCAAACACAGCCTGGGCTACCGGAACGGCGGCACCACAAAGTCCCAGGATCAGAGCTGCTCGCGGCTGCACCCAGAGAACTGACAGGAAAAGGCAGGCAGGCGCTCCAACCCACAGGACAGAAGCGGGCGCCCATCGCGAAAAATATCCGTCCAGTGCTTCAATGCGGTCAACGGCCAGAGCAGCCAGAGCGCCACTATGTGTTTGCTGAAGAACAGCCGGACCGGCACCGATAATCGAGGACAGCACTTCACCGCGCAGCCTGCGACGTGCAGCACGTCCGGCCGTGGCCGCTGAAATTTCACTGGCCGCGTTGACCGCCAGCCGGATCATCGAGAAGCCGGCGAAACCGGCAAATGGCCATATGGGCTCATTGCCCGACGCTACGCCCGACACAGGGAGCAGCGTTGTCAGGGCCGGTCCAAGAATATTGGCGATACACCAGATCTGCGCGACAGCAAGCAGACTCGATATCACACCCAGGATGATCGACGGCCGGGCCATGCGTAGGCCAAGGCGCGCCTGCGCACGGGTCCATGCCCGGATCGCCGCCTTGCTCTCGTTCATGTGTCCTTTATATCGGAGACAGGTCTGCCGAAACAGAGCTTATTAAGTGATGCTGCATCCATCGGAGGTCACCCGATGCAGAACAGCCATCCTGTTTTATCGTGGCTGCGTATGACCGGCCCGTTGAGGCATGGACCCCTGGGACACCTGCGCAGGCCATTCAACGACGAAACGCGTTCCGTTTCTTTCCTCGACATGCAACCGGGCTGATATCTGTCGCGCGAGCCCCCGGATAAGCTGCAGACCTATGCCCTCGCGGTCCTCCTTATCAGAGGATGCTGACAGGCCGATTCCGTCGTCTGATATGACCAGAATGACAGAATCTTTTTCCCGTGCCATCGAAATAGAAATTGTTCCGTGACGGTCACCCGGGAACGCAAATTTAAGTGCGTTCGAAACTACTTCAGATACAATCAGAGCTATTGGTGTGGCCTGATCCGGCGCCATCATCACGTCACCTGCATCCACATGCATTGTAACCCGTGACTGCACGTCATGCCCGGCTGCGGTTAGCAACTGCACACTGAGTTCGTCCAGAAAGCTGCTCATATTGAGGCTTTCGAGTTCGCCTTCGACATAAAGATGGCGATGCAGCGTTTCCAGTGTTCTGACTCTGTCCCGGGCCAGCATGAACTCCACGCGAACGTCATCGTCCCCGATACGGCTGCCTTGCAGGCTGAGCAGTGATGCGACGATCTGAAGATTATTTTTTACGCGGTGATGAATTTCTCCCAGAAGAGTTTTCTGATGCTCCAGCGCTTTCCGGAGTTCCTGTTCCCGTCTTACAAGACGGCGCGTCGCGGTTCCGAAAGCCCAGGCGAGCCTGCGATACTCCTGCGGCGCGGCAAGGCTGACGGATGCGTCAAACACACCTGAACGCTCCCATTCCTGAACGGCCTCCGTGAGACGCCTCAGTGGAAAAATGACGAGCCGATGGCCTGCGATCATCACTCCGGCCAGACCGGCAAGCAGGAGCGCGAGGACCATGCCGATCCAGACGCCCAGCGCCCACATTGTCCGCGTTTCCTGCGGCAGACGGGTTGCCTCGACAATAACGCTGACCATGCCACCGGCCGGTCCATATGCGAAAAACAACCCCGACACCTGAAGTGTGGCTCTGCCAAGCACATCCTCAGCGCCCCGCTGGGTCAGTCTGCGAACGATCGTGGCATCGGGCGGCGTCCATCCGCAATCCGGACACAGAGAAACGAGTTTTCCGCCGGGAAAAAGAAACCAGGCTTTTGCATTACTTGTGAGACGTGGTGCTGTCCCATCGCCTGGAGGCGGAAAACCTTCGGCTTCAACGGCAGTCTGATCCAGCGGCTCGATTGCGATAAGAAAATTCTGCCTGCTCTCTTTATCCGAAGACACAACAGGGAGCGGAACCCTCACAGTCAGATAAGGGCGTCCCTTATCAACCCAGACAGAGGCCGCCTTCCCGCCGGGAGTAAATGAACGGGCTCCTTCCTCACAGGCCTCGAATGAGCCGGAGGTCGTCGTCAGCTGGTGCGCGATCGTTCCGCGATCATCGATAACCGCCAGAAGACAGTAACGCATGCCGCTCGCCGACTGCGCGAGCTGCAATAGCCGTCTGGCGGATTCGTCATCCACCATCGACTCGCTGAGCGTATTCAGCATTGCCGTCGTACGCTCTGCATCATGTCTGAGATGCCGGTCTATTTCCCCCACAGCAATTTCACTGCGTCGCTCACTGCTGCGGGAGAGATTTCCGTAATCCTGCCAGATCAGAACTGTTCCGAGCACGGCCACCGGCAACACGGACCCGATTATAATGGTCGCCATCCGGGCTCGGACCGAATCGAACAGCCGGGCAAAACGAAAAACGAGACGCAGCCTGAGACTCCGACGTCGCTGCGCGGTTTGTTCGCCCGAAACCACTTTCATGACACACAAACCACCTCTGGTGCCGAGAACTCTTTTCGAACTCATAACGGTCCGGAAAAACAGAGCACCAGCCCACCGAATAAGCTTTTCATCGAAACAGAAGACACCGCCGATACGAGTTATCCGGAAAAGTCCGGAGTTCACACGGCAACAGACATCACGCGTCTTTGTCTTCTTCGATAATTTTCAGCAGTTCCTCAGGAATAGGTTCTTTTGTTACATCATCGAAAAGCTGGTGCAACCCGCGCCGAAGCCATATCTCGAAGGCATCGTCCCCTTTTTTCCTGCTTTTCCTGGCAGTTACGGACTTTTCGTCCCTGGCCGACATCGACAACCATCCCGGCAAATGTTCTAAGGACTCCGGGCGCGATGCCAGGAAAGAATGGACTACCATACCATACCCCGGCTTAAAATTTTATCCTCTGGACCCTACTCAGCCATGCAGTCCGTCAGCCCGCACCGCACCACTCAGCATCTGGCGACGACTGACTTCATCACGAAGAGCGGAAGCGCGCTGCCGCAGGCCATCATTTTCAGGAAGATCGCCTGTCATCCAGGCCTCAAGCTGGCGACGCGCCCGGAATACGCGACTTTTGGCAGTCCCGACGGCGCAGCCCGTTGCTTCAGCCAGATCCTGGTAGCTCATCCCCTGCAGTACAACAAGAACAAGCGCTTCCCGCTGATCGTCCGGAAGCCGTGCCAGAGCATAGCCGAGATCTTTAACTGCCAGCCGGTCCTCATGATCCGCCTTACTGGACAGAAGTTCACCCGGCACATCATCAATATCGGCCGTCGCACGCTGTTTACGAAGATCGGAGATAAACCGGTTCCGGAGAATACGGTGCATCCAGGCAGCAAAATTCGTTCCAGGGATAAAGCTGTCACGCGCATTCAGAGCGTTGCAGACCGCATCCTGGACCAGATCCTCAGCCTGTGCACGATTACGGGTCAGCGCGAGCGCCTGGACACGAAGCTTCGGCAGGATGGAAACGATCTGGGTGTGAAATGTGTCAGCCATTATTTTTCCCCTTCTTCTGACTGATCAATGAACGGGGGACGGTTTTGGTTGCATCGGTACTGAAGAAAGATATCACGAAAAAGAGAGGTTGCCGTGATGTCAGAAGCAGGCCGCGCTTCTTAAGGGAGCTTTAACTGTCATGCAGTCTGGCTTCATTTTAAGTGTTTAGTCCCATTAAGTGCTCAGTCCCGATCTCTGTTATCGCGGAGCGCGATAAGCGCTGAACGGGCTCTGGATACTCTGGCCTTCATCGTCCCGACGGCAATGCCACAGATTGATGCCGCTTCATCGTAGGACATTCCCTGGGCACCGACGAGCATCAGAGCTTCACGCAAAAGGGGGGGCAATTGCCATAACATACGGTCCAGATCTGATAGCTGATAAGAATCGGCCCCTGAAGGAGAGCCGGTCGCCGCATCCGCGCCGTATTCATCCAGAATGGCCTGTTCCCGCCTGCGCTTGCGCATCTGCTCGTAGAACAGATTACGCAGAATGGTAAAAACCCAGGCCTTCAGATTTGTTTCCGGATCGAACTGTGCTCGCGCGGCGAGGGCACGCATAACGGCTTCCTGAACGAGATCATCGGCCCGCGTCCGGTCGTGGCTGAGAAAGCGGGCAAAAGCGCGCAGTTCCGGCAACAATTCGACAATTTTTTCGCGGAACGGGAATGGCGCGTGGACCTTTCCTGTGTCCTGGTTATTACACGAGGCGCCCCTGCAACCAGCGTTCGTCGGAGCATTCAGAGGACCGGACCTTTTCTGATCATGCTCTGCCATGCAAGTTTAGTATCGCCTGTCATTTCGGTTTCCGCCGCGTAAGGAAGATTTACAATGCCCGATTCGCAACGAAGCGAACTGATCCGCGCCCTCCCATACGCGCGACGTTATGCACGGGCCCTTACCGGAAGCCAGCCGCATGGAGATCTCCTGGTTGCTGAAAGCCTTCGTGATCTTGCTGCGCGTCCGGCAGATACTCTTCCGGCCCGGCTCAGCCTGTATCGCGTGATTTCGCAAAAAGCAGCAAGTCTGAGCGACACGGGTCAGACGCACGCGCTTACTCTGACTCAACGGGAACTTCTTCTTCTTACCACACTTGAAGGCGTCTCTCCGTCACAGGCAGCCCGAATCCTTGAACTGACTCCCGAAGAGGCCGAGGCTCAGATTTCTGCAGCCCATAAGACAATCCGCGCCGTCTCCCAGACATCGATTCTGATTATTGAAGACGAGCCGATCATCGCGATGGATATTGAAGACCTCGTCCTTCGGTGCGGTCACACAGTGGCGGGCATCGCACATACGCAGGCTGAAGCCGTCGAACTCGCAAAACAGACGCATCCGGGCCTTATTCTCGCGGACATCAATCTGGGCGAAGGCGGTAATGGAATGGATGCCGTTACCGAGATCATGCAGTCCATGACTGTCCCGGTCATCTTCGTCACAGCCTATCCGGAATGTCTTCTGACCGGGAACACGGTCGAGCCTTCATTCGTGATCACGAAGCCTTTTGAACCAATGACACTCGCAACAGCGACTTATCAGGCCATAACAGGCGGAGTGCCTGTTCCATGACGCCGGGCAGAAATCCGGAGAACCGGCCGCAGAATTCAGGCCAAAACTCTTTGCCGTGCCTTGCATGAAGCGGCAGTTACCCGCACTTTCCCGTCATGGCCGCACCTCCTCTTCTCCTGCTTCAGGATATCACTCTCACTCTCGGCGGTAAGCCGCTTCTGGATTCTACCGGTTTTTCCGTAGCCGCGGGCGAGCGGGTGTGCCTTGTCGGGCGCAATGGATCGGGGAAATCGACGCTTCTTCGCATTGCAGCCGGAGAAATCCTGCCTGATTCGGGAACCAGATTCCTGCAGCCTGGAGCGACTCTGCGCTACCTTCCGCAGGAGCCGGATCTTTCGGGCCATGAGTCCGCCCTCGACTATGTTATCGCCGGCCTCACCGATCCGTCGGCTGAGTGGCGGGCCAGCGCGATGCTTGATGCTCTCGGAATGAATCCCGATGACAATCCGGCTACCCTGTCAGGGGGAGAGGCGCGCCGGTGCGCACTGGCCCGTGTCCTTGCAGCTGAACCTGATATTCTTTTACTGGACGAACCCACCAATCACCTCGACATGCCGACCATCGAATGGCTGGAACGTGAACTTCTTTCTCTGCGGACAGCGATGGTGATTATCAGTCATGACAGACGATTGCTGGAGACATTGTCGCGCAGCGTCGTCTGGCTCGATCGTGGCACGACAAGACGTCTTGATCAGGGTTTTGACCGGTTTGAAACATGGCGGGAAGAGATTCTCGAACAGGAGGAGCGCGACGCTCACAAACTCGACCGGCAGATTGCCCGGGAAGAAGACTGGATGCGCTACGGGGTTACCGGACGTCGCAAACGCAACGTCCGGCGCGTAGCTGAACTGAGTGCCCTCCGGGCGGCTCGCAGGGAAGCCGTGCATCCGCAGGGCACCGTGTCCCTGACAGCCCAGACAACAGGAATATCCGGAAAGCTGGTTTCAGTGGCCGCTCAACTCTCTAAATCGTGGGGCGACAGGCCGATCGTGAAAGATCTGGATCTTCGCATACTGCGCGGAGACCGGATGGGTGTTGTCGGCGCCAATGGCGCAGGAAAAACTACTCTCCTGCGGCTGCTGACCGGAATCGATACGCCCGACAGTGGCACGGTTACGCTTGGGCCATCCGTTGCCATGGTCACGCTCGATCAGCAACGTCGCAGCCTCGATCCGGAAAGAACGCTTGCTGATACATTGACCGGCGGCGGTGGCGACATGGTGCAGGTCGGAGATGAAAAGCGCCATGTCATTGGCTACATGAAGGACTTCCTTTTTCGTCCTGAGCAGGCCCGCACGCCAGTCGGGCGGCTTTCGGGCGGAGAGCGGGGGCGGCTTATGCTGGCCTGTGCGCTTGCGCGACCGTCTAATCTGCTCGTTCTTGACGAACCGACGAACGACCTTGATCTTGAAACGCTTGATCTGCTGCAGGAAATGCTGGCTTCTTACGACGGCACAGTTCTGATCGTCAGTCACGACCGTGACTTTCTTGACCGTGTCGCGACTTCCGTCCTCGCGGCGACCGGCGGCGGCATCTGGACAGAATATGCCGGGGGTTACAGCGATATGCTTGCCCAGCGCGGCGGTGCAGCGCTGGATGAACGACGCGGCCCGGAAAAGTCGACATCCCTGCCGGAAGAGACAGTTCCTGCAACGAACGTTGCCGTACCGAAGACTTCCGGAGCACGCAAATTATCGTACAAGGACCAGCATGCTCTCGATAAACTACCAGACCGGATCGCCGGTCTGGAGTCAGAAATTGTTACGCTGCGAAAAAAAATAACCGACCCTGACCTTTATACGCGCGATCCGAAAGCCTTCGCCCGTTACACGGAAGCACTTGACGTGGCTGAACGCGCTCTGACGGCCGCTGAAGAGCAGTGGCTGGAACTTGAGGTCAGACGCGAGACGCTTGGAGCCGGGTAAAATAAGCTATCCGGCTGATTGCCTGTTTCAGATATCCCATATCGTGGGGCAAGGTATTATATTGAGCGCAATACCGTCATTTTACCGGATATGCTCGCATATACAGAGACCCAGCACACCTCCGCCGACAAGGAATACCGTCCCCCTTGAAAGGTAGCCAGATATCATCTGAGAGAGCGATGGTATCTATGCTCGTCAGCATATGGTCTTGACGGTCTCAATGACCTCTATGGGACACAGACAGATATTGACGATTCTGTTCCGGCCCCTGCTACCGATATCGTCCGTTCTCTCGCTCAGACTTCACTCCGCACTTCGATAACTCGGGTAACAGAATAACGACATCGGCAGGCATCTTCACTGCCAAACTGAGCATCAGCCCCGGAAACAATAACGGGCGGCTACCGGCAAAGCATTTTACCGATCACCGCCCGTTAATATTTCAGGAAATACCAATCAGCTCGCAATGGAACCTGGTTGTGCAGGTCTGACGAAACGAGCTGATAATGGTGGATGAAAAGCCCTTTATTCAGTTTTTGCCGCGTCAGCGAGCAGTCCTGTCAGACGCCGTGCGAACAATGCGGGATCTTTCGGTGTCTCCCCGTCCTGAATACGGGCGACGTCAAGCAGAACGCTTGCCAGATCGGCAAGAGCCGGGCTTTTCTCCGCAGCTTTTCGCGCCAGTTCCCTCACGAGAGAGTTGCGGGGATTCAATTCCAGTATCGGTGCTGTTTCCGGCACTTTCTGGCCGCTGCGACGCATCAGTTTCACCATCTGGAGATCCATTCCGTGTTCCGGGGCGGCCAGAACAACGGCGCTGGAGACAAGCCGGTCGGTTCCGCGAATGTCCGAAACTTCAGTTCCCAGCGCGTCCTTTAGTGCGGGGATCAGAATCTCCAGATCAGCCGCATCGCCTTCTGATGCTTCTCCCTCAACCGGGAATTTTTCCAGATCTGCGTGACCCTGTGTCACGCTCTTCAGCGTCTTGCCCTCGAAGCTGGTCAGACGATCCGGCCAGAACGAGTCAACAGGCTCGGAAAGAAGCAGGACCTCAATTCCGCGCGCACGGAATCCTTCCAGTTGCGGAGAGTTGGCCAGTGCCTCTTCATTATCACCTGTCAGGTAATAGATCGCTTCCTGCTCTGGTTTCGCCCGGGCAATGTAATCAGCCAGCGTAGTCCAGGACGCCACCGTATTCTCCGACGCATCGGCGGCAGGCGCGGCACTCGAACGAAAACGGGCGAGCCCAGCCAGTTCGGTACGATGCTCCGCGTCCTCCCAGATTCCCTCCTTGATAATCGAACCAAAATTCTCCCAGAATTTCAGGAACGATTCAGAATCAGCCGAACGTGTCTTTAACTCGTTCAGCACCCTGCCTGTCACAGCCTTTCGGATACGGGCCAGAACCGGCGTGGACTGCAGCATCTCGCGCGAGACGTTCAGCGGCAGATCTTCCGTGTCCACCACGCCCTGCACGAAACGCAGCCAGGCCGGAAGCAGCATGGCGTCGTCCGTGATAAACATACGCCGGACGTGAAGCCGGATTTTGCTTTCCCGGGACTGCTCACCAAATTCGAACGGACGAGATCCGGGGATGAAGAGCAATGCGCTGAATTCGATCGTACCTTCGGCGTGCCAGTGGAGAGTCGCCCAGGGCGTGTCGAAATTATGCGTAATATGCCGATAGAAATCGTTGATCTGTTCGTCAGTGACTTCGCTCTTTGGCTTCCGCCACAGAGCTGTGCCTTCATTGGCCGGACTCTCACCATCCTCCTTCAGGATGGTGACCGGCCATGAGATATGATCCGCCCACTTACGGATAATTTCCTGCAACCGCCATGGTTCAAGAAACTCATCCGAGTCTTCTTTGATATGCAGCGTGATATCCGTACCGGCCTTATCCCGTGTGGCAGGCTCAATCGTGTAGGCACCCTTGCCATCAGACGTCCAGCGCCAGGCTTCGTCCGATCCGGTGCGGCGAGACACAACTTCCACCCGGTCAGCGACCATGAACGCGGCGTAAAAACCGACACCGAACTGACCGATCAGATTTGGTTTATCTTCCGGTCTGGCCGATTCCAGTTCCTTGCCGAAAGCGCGGGTTCCGGACCGGGCGATTGTGCCCAGATTGCTGACCAGTTCTTCCCGACTCATACCGGACCCGTCGTCGGAAATTGTCAGCAGCCGGGCATCCTTATCGGGATTGATCCGGATTTTCGCATCATCAGGTAGTGCGCGGGCTCCATCAGTCAGCGCCTCAAACCGACGCTTATCCGTTGCATCCGCCGCATTCGCGACCAGTTCACGAAGAAAAATCTCGCGTTCTGAATAAAGTGAGTGAACGACAAGATCGAGAAGGCGCCCGACTTCGGCGCTGAATTCATGCTGCTCGGCGCCAGTCTGCGCGGCGGACGATGGGTTCCCGGTCTCCTGCCCAGTCATTTAAATAATATCCTTCTGTTTTAACTTTTGAATATCCTAAGCCACCCCCAACAGGGCAACAGTTACGTGGCATTATGTGTGGTGGATAAGCTCTCTTTTCAACCACATGCGCCGCCCATGTCTCCCCGCGCGGCCACGCATTCAGAACACCGGGCAGGCTTAAAAGCGATTTAATTGTATTGGATAAGGCGACCGCGTAAGCCGGACACACGATTCTGCAGCGCTGATCACCTGCAGATATTTTGGTGCGGACAGGTCTTTATCCCCTCCGCACCAGCTTGCCCTCAGACGGAGCTTTTTTCTTTCAGCGCAGCAAGCACGTCTTCTGGCCGGACCGGCTGATGCCGCATGCGGACTCCCACCGCATTGAAGATCGCATTTCCGATCGCCGCACCGATGGTCGTTACCCCCGGTTCGCCAAGCCCCATCGGCTTTTCCGTACTTTCGACGAACTCAATGTCCATCTCGGGCACGTCTGCAATCCGCAGAGGCGTGTAAGTATCAAGGTTACGATCCTTACAAACCCCGTCAACGATCTCACTGCCCTCGCACAGCGCCATGCTGAGCCCCCAGAGCGCCCCGCCTTCCGTCTGCGCCATGGCGCCATCGGGATCAACGACCGTTCCCGCGTCAAGCACGAGCCAGATTTTCTCGCATGTGACCACGCCGGTCGTACGATCTACCCGCACACGAACGGCGCCGGCCGTCCATGTCGGCATACCCCGTTCCTGACCGAAGGTCGTGGCAATTCCGAGGCCGGTATCCTTCGGCAGAGCTTTCCCCCATCCTGCCTTCTCGGACAGACGTTTCAGCACGGCGGCCTGCCGCAAAGCACCACCGGTCGAATCCGGGGCCTCTCCCTTATTCCGACCGTCCTGACCGTTCCCATTCAGCATGGAGAGACGGAGCTCGACCGGGTCTTTGCCCAGTTCATGCGCCACCTCATCCCAGAACTGCTCGGCGGCCCAGGGCGTCCAGCCTGAACTGACCGAGCGAAGCCAGCCTGGCCGGAACGTCGCATTGGCCAGATCGTTACTCAGGGCCCGCACCCGGACAGGTCCGCAATCATACCAGTGATCAGCTCCGGCGATCGCAAACTGATCGTAAGGTTTTCCGTCTACGCCCTTCTGCATGAAGGCCGCCGCCATAACCTCCGTCGGCCAGCCGGCCGCGGCATGATGCTGCATTCCTGTGAGAGTGTTCTTCTCGTCAAGAGCGAGCCGGACCGTCTGCACGGAAGGCGAGCGGATTGAGTCGAACATCATATCGTCTGAACGGGTCAGGATAAGTTTAACCGGTTTGCCGCCGATTGCCTTGGATGTCAGCGCCGCCGGAACGACATAGTCACCATTCAGGCGCCGTCCGAAACCACCCCCCAGAAGATAGCTCATCATCTTCACTCTGGCTTCCGGCACGGCGAGGGCTTTCGCAATCACAGGCAGGAACAGACTTTGCCACTGATTGCCGCAATGCATCTCCCAGATGCCATCTTTCAGCATGGCGATCGCATTGGTCGGCTCAAGCTGGTAGTGCATGACAGAGGCACATGTGTATTCGCGCTCAATCACGCGATGGGCCTTCCTGAACGCGTCATCGACGCCGCGATCATCAAACACCATTGTGCCGCCCTCGCGGCTGGCAATCTGCTGGCGCCCGTGGTCGAGAATGTCCTTTTCCGTGACATGCGCCGTCTTACCCGGCGTCCATTCGACTTTCAGCAGATCAGTGGCGCGGATCGCAGCCGGATAAGACGATGCAAGAACAACGACCCAGCCTGGCACCGTGCCGGAGGGATCGTCGAGCACGACATATCGCAGATAACCGCGGACTTTTTTCGCCGCGCTCTCATCGACTGAAATGACTTTCGAGCCGTAACGGGTCGGTGGCATTTTCGGCCGGCCGTAAACCATACCCTCTATTTTCGCGTCGATCCCGTAAATCGCGGTCCCGTTCGTCTTCGACGGAATATCGAGAGCTTTGACTTCCTTCCCCACTAGACGCCGCTCAGAAGCCGGCTTGAGCGGCAGCGCCTTCATCTGTTCCGGGGTGAAGTTACGGGTGGGTTTTGCCTTCGCCACGATGTCGCCAAACGAAACCGAGTGTGTTCCGTCCGACACGATTCCGTTTCGCGCCGTACATTTCTCGGCACTCGTACCCAGCAGCCTCGCGCCTTCCTCGACGAGGACCGTCCGCGCGGCGGCACCTGCCTGCCGGAAGACGTCCCACGTCATCCATACGGACCAGGAACCACCCGTGACCATCAGACCCCATTTCGGGTCCGTGTCGACATAGGTGATCTTCACCTTGTCCCAGTCCGCTTCCATTTCATCGGCAATAATCCGTGCCAGTGCGGTGCCAATATGCTGACCCATTTCCGCGCGGATAATATTGACGTTCACCACGCCATCAGGCGCTACTGAGCACCAGATTGTCGGCTCGAACTCTTCAGGGGGAAGCGGCGCTCCCGTGGGATAGAGCTGCGATGCCCTTGTCTCACGCGCGAAACCGAACAGCAAAGCGCTGCCGGCTGCGGCGGAGAGAAAGCCCCTGCGGGACAGACCACGCCCGGCGGCACGATCCTGCTCGGCGGCAATGCGTTCGAGCCTACCCATTGGACGTCTCCCCGGAATTCTTCGACTGCATTGCAGCAGCAGCCTGTTTGATGGCTTTACGAATACGGATGTAAGTCATGCAGCGGCACAGACTGCCACCCATGACACCATCGATCTCCTCATCGGTCGGAGACGGATAGTCCGTCAGCAGGCTCGCAGCCTGCATGATCTGGCCTGACTGGCAGTAGCCACATTGCGGCACCTGAATATCGCGCCAGGCTTCCTGCACCGGATGATTTCCCTCCGGGTCCAGTCCTTCGATCGTGGTCACTTCCGCTCCCTCGATCGCCGAAACCGGCGTAATACAGGATCGGGTCGCCCGTCCCCCGACATGCACCGTGCAGGCGCCGCACTGTCCGACACCGCAGCCAAACTTGGTGCCGGTCAACCCCAGATCGTCGCGCAGAGCCCAGAGAAGCGGTGTATCTTCCGGCACGTCGAGCGATACGTCACGGCCATTGAGTTTGAATTTGATCATAATACGGCTCCGTGATCCCAACTCATGGCGAGACTCAGTGCGAGGAATTGACTGGCGGTTCTTCCACCAGCTTGCGGGCTTCTGCCGCTTTCTTATCGAGATCCGTCCAGGGCGGAAGCGTGGTCCGGGTGCGGCGCAGATAAGCGGCGATGCGCGCCATGTCATGATCGCTCAGCGCGTTGTAGAAGCTCGGCATTGCGACACCGCTCTGCCCTTCTTCCGCTGTCAGACCACGAAGCATGACCAGATAGAGGTTGGTCGGCTCGTCCAGCCAGAGCGCATTGTTGAGCGCCAGTTCCGGGCGACCGAGAACTGGCATCGGCGCAGCGTTATAATGACATGCAGAGCAGGCGCCCTGATACAGTCGCGCATCCGGATCGGTGAGGAGATTGCCACCCGTCAGATCACGCTTTGACTGTTCCATGGCCCGCTGAAGCGCGGCTTTGTCGCCGCTGACGCGCTGGGATGCCCGGTCAATATCCGCGAAATAGTGAGCGATTGCATGAACGTCCGCTTCCGGGACGGTGGCGAGGAAATCATGCGCCACAGGCGACATAGGTCCGCCCGCCGGACCGTGCAGAGGGGCAACGCCGTTACGGAGGTAGTCGTACAGTTCGTCTTCGGTCCATACGACCGGTGTCGGATTTTTATCGTTCAGAGGCGGAGCGATCCAGCCATCGACAGTGCCGCCGTCATAGGCCTGACCGGGCACTTTTTCAGCCCCGAGAAGACCGCGTGGCGTATGACACGCACCGCAATGAGCCGCGCCTTCTGCAAGATAGGCGCCACGGTTCCACATCGCGTCATGCTTAGGATCAGGCTGATAGACGCCGGGACGGAAATACAGAAGTTTCCAGCCTGCCAGACCAATCCGCGGTGCGACAGACAGCGGAAAGTCATTCTGCCGGTGCGTCATATGCACTGCCGGCTGCGTCATAATCCAGGCATAAAGATCCGAAATATCCGCGTCGGTCATCTTCGTGAAATGATCGTACACGAACGCTGGAAGCAGATGCGACCCATCACGGGAGACGCCATAATGAAGGGCGCGACGCAGCGCCTCTTCCGACCAGTTGCCGATCCCGGTTTCCGGATCCGGCGTAATATTGGACGAGTAAATCGCACCGAACGGCGACACCATCTTGTAGTCACCAGCCAGCTTCGGACCACCGCCGAGATCCTGACGCGTGTGACATTCGACGCAGTAACTTTCTGCCGCGACTATGCGTCCACGCTCAATCTGGGCCGCGCTGAACTGGCCAGGGCTGGGTGGAGCGACCTTAGGCAGAGCCGGGTACCATGCGTACCAGAGAAAGCCTCCGCCGCCGACGATGGCCACGCCAGCTATGACCGCAAGTATGCGTTTGATCACTGTTACCCTCACACTACCGGAAAACCGGCCTGCCCCGTTGCACCGCCTGTTGCCTTACAGCGCTTCCACAAATGAAGTGTGATCTGCCGCTCACATGCAGAATCGGGCGCCGCTGCTCTTTCCCTGCAATAAATGCATGACTTGCTCAAAAGAACTGCAAAACAAGCATATGATTTATGTCATGGCGGAATTTTTACCACCGATGCGACTATTTTTCTATACATGCTCTGATAATGGTGAGTTCTAACTATATTCTTCTGAATACAGTCATTCATATTTACTTAAATAACAGGACTTCATCCAGGCTGATCCGGCGATGCCGCTATATGCCTGGTCAGGCAGACAGAAGCAGCCTTACTTAACTAACCGGACCTGTTTCTGATCGGAGGCAAGCAGACTGATATTTCAATAGGACAGGCCTCCCCTCAGCCGGGTAACGGCTGAGGGGAGTATACAGACCAGAGATTACAGTGTTGCGATAACTTCAGCGGGTCCCTTTGTCCGGAGGTCTGAGCGATAGCGTTCAAACGCGTCGCGAAACCCCTTATTCGTCTCAATACCCCAGCCACTGAATATCGGCAGATTGAGGACCGCCAGGAGATTACTGTCATGAAAAACCGAGCGCTCTTCATCTCTCGCTGCCGGCTCGCTGAGCTTAATTACGGCCCCCTTTCCGTCCTTACCGGTCTCGCATTCGGCCCAGCAGGCAAGAGCAAAAGCAACACGATGAATATCACGTCCGGTTTTCAGCAGTTTCGTCACGGTCTCGCCGAGAAACACCGGCAGCTTTGAGAAACTGTCAGACGCAATGCGCTCAAGCTGATCACCGACCGCGTGATTACGGAAACGATGAAGCACCTGCGCTGCATAAGACGACAGATTCACGTCCTCAGGAGGAGAGAGTAACGGCGCAACGTCTTCATTAAGGAAATTTTCGAGGAGACTGACGATGTCATTGTCGTTCATAGCCTCGTCAACCTTACGATACCCCATCATCAGACCGCTGAATGCCAGAACAGAATGACCCGCGTTCAGCATCCGGAGCTTGACCTGCTCGTAAGGCTCGACATTTCCGGTCAGCTGGACGCCCGCTGTTTCGAACTCAGGACGTCCGGCGCAGAATTTATCCTCCACGACCCACTGGATAAAATCTTCCGAATAGACGGGCATCAGATCATCGATACCGCTGGCTTTATCAAGACGCCGGATATCGTCGTCGCTGACAGAAGGTACTATTCTGTCAACCATGCATGACGGGAACGAGACGTTCTCGCGAATCCAGGCTGCGAGAGAGGCATCCCGGGCTTCTGCAAAGCCACAAAATGCAGTCTCCGCCACGCGACCGTTATGCTGGAGATTGTCGCAGGACAGGACCGTGAATGGTCCGGCGCCAGCCTCTCTTCTGCGGCGCAGTGTTTCCGTCACAAGTCCAAACGCGCTCTGTGGAATATCACGCTTCAGGTCTTCCGCGATGAAAGGATCGTTGACCTGAAATCTTCCTTCACTGTCGACAAAATATCCACCTTCGGTGATCGTGAGACTGACAATACGGATCTCCGGGGCCGCCAGGCGGTCGATTATCGCTTCGTAACCATCCACGCAGCTTACATAATCCACAATGGAGCCAACGACCCGGATCGTCCTGCTCTCATCCGGAGCGAACTCGGTCAGGCTAAAAAGGCCGTCCTGCCTGCGAAATGCATCAGCCCGCGCCTCCTCGCGATGGCCGTGCCGGATACCTGCTCCCAGGATGCCCCAGCTACTCTGCCCCGCTGCACCAAGCAGGCGGTCAATATAGAGGGCCTGATGCGCCCGATGAAAATTACCGACCCCGATATGAGCGATCCCGGCTGATACCTCTTTCCGGTTATATGCCGGGGTGAGCACCTCGGGAGGAAGGGTATGCAGGGTGGCATTCGACAGGCCAGTCATTCAGTCAGATTCCTTACAGTTCAGTCATATCACGCATGAACGCACCGGATTGTCATGGCATCGCGGCGGAGGTTCCGCATTGATCTGACACCCATAACATGAATGAGAGCCTCCCGTTCGAAGACAGGCAGGCTGCGATCGGGCTTGAAAATCAGCAACGGGTTCGTTATGACCGCCGCTCGCTCACGCGTCCGGGCCTGTAGGGCATGCCCGGCCGTGAACAGTCTGCCTCATTGACTGAGGCGACCCAATGTCAGGGAGACCGAAATGCCCAAAATGAAGACGAAGTCGTCGGTTAAAAAGCGGTTCAAAATCACCGCGACCGGCAAGGTGCTCTGTGGTCCGGGAAACAAGCGCCACGGACTGATTAACCGCCCGCAGAAAATGAAGCGCACAAATCGCGGCCCGCAGACCATGACGGACATGGATGCGAAGACCGTGAAGCAGTGGGCCCCCTACGGGCTGGTCTGAGGAGCATCTGAATTATGGCACGTGTAAAACGCGGCGTTACCTCGCACGCCCGTCACAAAAAAGTTCTTGATCTTGCCAAGGGCTATCGCGGTCGTTCCTCCACGAACTATCGCATTGCTCTTGAGCGCGTTGAGAAAGCTCTTCGCTACGCTTATCGGGATCGTCGCAATAAGAAGCGTGAATTCCGTGCGCTGTGGATTCAGCGTATCAACGCAGCGGTTCGTGAGCATGGCCTGACCTATAGCCGTTTCATTAACGGGCTTGATAAGGCGGGCATTGAAATCGACCGTAAGGTTCTTGCCGCGATTGCATTTGACGACTCGGCAGCCTTCGCTGAAATCGTCAAAAAGGCTCAGGCAGCTCTCGCTGCCTGAAATCTGATCAGGCAAAAGAATGGCCGGTGCAGGCCGGCTTCTCTTTGCACAAAAAAAAGCTGCCTTTCGGCAGCTTTTTTTGTGAGATCATTATTCCTCTGAGTCCCGCTGTTCCGGAGGAATCGTGACAGGACGGTTATTTTCATCAAGCGCCACAAAGACAAACCGCCCATGCGTCACAAGCTGTGTTTCGGTTGACTGCCTGACACGCCGCCATGCCTCGACTTCGATCGTCATTGAGGTCCGGCCGACACGGGTAACGCTGGTATAAACAGACAGCTCATCCCCCACCGTCATCGGTGCGAGAAAGGAGACACTGTCTATTGCCACTGTCACCGTTTTGGTCCGCGCGCGAGTCCCTGCGGCAGATCCTGCGGCGAGGTCCATCTGAGACATTACCCAGCCACCAAACACGTCCCCGGCAGCATTGGTATTCCCGGGCATGGCAATGACCCTGATGGTCAGATGACCCGACGGGCGACGTGGCTGGTTTTCCAACATATTCTCCGACCCTTCCGGTCCGCTTATTTTGCTTTTTTCAAGAATGGGCGAAATGACAATTTCACACAACAGAAGCCTGCGGGATCACCGCGGCGAGCCATAGAGTAACGCTGGTTCAATCACGGGATCAGAAATCGTCTCAAGACCATCTGTGGCAAAACGCCGGTAAAAACAGCTTCGGCGTCCGGTGTGACAAGCCACACCAGTCTGGTCAACGAGCAGCAAAACAGCATCGCCATCACAGTCGAGGCGTGCCTCAACAAGGCGTTGCATCTGCCCGGATGTCTCTCCCTTGCGCCAGAGAGACTGACGACTGCGCGAATAATAACAGACCTGGCCGGTCAGCAATGTCTCTTTCAGGGCCTCTCTGCTGAGCCAGGCGACCATGAGAACTTCACCGGTATCGTATTGCTGTGCAATTCCGCAAATCAGACCTGCGGAGTCAAAAGCGACTCTTTCAAGTTCACGCTCAACAGCTTCCTGCGACGGCCTCACGCTTACGTCCGCCACTGTTCCACTCATGACGATTTTCCCTCAGAATCATCTGCATCCTGTTTCTGTGTAAGAGCAGAAACCATCCATGCAGGAACGCGCGGAACAATCCTGTGACCTTCCGCGACCAGATATTTATCGATTGCCTCCGGTCGCAGAAAGGCAAGGCCACAATGGTCCCGTCCTGATCTGATCTGTCCGGCCTCAGTCCCTTCGGCGAATACAGGTGTTCCAGGTGACGACACGGGAGCTTCAGATGCAATCGGGATAAGACGTTTCTTCACCAGCCCCCGATAGCGGGTCCGGGCTGTCAGCTCCTGTCCCATGTAACACCCTTTCGTCCAGGAGATGCCATTCAGCAGATCGAAATTTGCCTCCAGAAGCAGCGTTTTCTCAGGTTCACAATCCCGGATGCCGTCGGGCAGTCCGAGCACCAGCCGATGCAGATCATAGGCTGAAGCATCAGATTTAGCAGCGTGGGAGCGTTCCGGAAGCAGCAGTCTCCATCCGGCCTCCGGCACGCGTGGATCCTGTGCCACAATCGCGTTTTCTACCGTGACCACATCGGGCAAAGCGCCCCATGCGACATGCACCTCAAGACGTGTCAGCTGCAATGTCACATCTGAGCGGAGACGGAATTTTGACAAGGTCGCAATGATCATTTCCGCCTGACAGGAAGCACAGTCCAGCAGCAGGCAAGGTTCGTCAGGGTCCGCAAAGATGAAAAAATCGGCCTTCCAGCGGCCCTGCGGCGTCAGGAGCGCGGCCCATACAGCTTCCCCGGGGGAAGCAGCAGCCACATCGTTGGAAACAAGTCCCTGCAGAAACTTTATCCGGTCCTCGCCTCTGAGAGCGATAACTGCCCGGTCAGGCAGATGAGCGAGATAGGACATGACGGCACTCCCAGCCGGCTGACGCACGGAATAATAGCAGAAATAATCTGGATACTTCGGACTTTACTCCTGAAGACGCAAGAGCGGGATATGGGAATCTTTTGATTTTTCGGTCAGATTTTCATGAGATCTCGGTCAGACACTCTCCCTGACAGGCCGCTGACGTTCACTTTCTGTCTTCAGCTGGCCGCATGCAGCGAGGATATCCCTCCCCCGAGGCATGCGGATCGGCGACGCAAAACCGGCATCCATGACAATCTTTGCGAATTTTGCCAGTTGCTCGCGCGTCGAGGGTTTGTACTCACTCCCCGGCCAGGGATTGAAAGGGATCAGATTGACCTTCGCCGGAATACCGCTGATCAGCCGCACGAGTTCCCGCGCGTCCGCCTCACTGTCGTTGATGTCACGCAACATGATGTATTCGAAGGTGATTCTGCGTGCGTTACTGGCGGCCGGATAACGCCGGCATGCAGCCAGAACTTCAGCAATCGGATATTTGCGGTTGAGCGGTACGATCTGGTCACGCAGATCGTCACGTACCGCATGCAGCGAAACGGCAAGATTGATGCCCAGTTCGTCACCGCAACGATCCATCAGCGGCACGACACCGGACGTGGACAAGGTAATCCGGCGTCTCGACAGAGCGATTCCCTCTCCGTCCATGATGATCCGCATCGCTTTCGCGACATTCTCATAGTTATAGAGAGGCTCACCCATTCCCATCAGAACGATTGTGGAAAGGAGCCGTGGTGTTTCTCCTTTAGGGCTGGGCCATTCGCCATACGAATCGCGGGCTGCCATAAACTGACCGACGATCTCGGCCGCTCCGAGATTGCGGACGAGCTTTTGCGTCCCCGTATGACAGAATGTGCATGAAAGCGTGCAACCGACCTGTGACGAAATACAGACTGCTCCACGATCCTCACGGCGATCCGGAATGTAGACCGTCTCAGCTTCCTGGCCATCACGAAAACGGAACAGAAACTTCCGCGTTTCATCTTTTGAAGTTTGCACGACGGCAGGGTCAGGTCGACCGACGATGAAGCGTTCGGCCAGTTTTTTCTGCAGCGGTTTTGCAATACTGGACATACGACTGAAATCAGTCACACCCTGATGATAGATCCAGTGCCAGAGCTGCTTCGTGCGAAATGGTTTTTCGCCGATTGAGATCAGTTCTTCCGTGATTTCCTCACGTGACAGACCAATAAGTTCCCGTCGCCCGTCAGCCAGCTGCACCGGAGGCGGCGAAAAAAGCGCTGATTTCGCAAGAATCCGCTCACGATCAGTGGCATCGGGCGCGAAAGCACTATCGCTCACGGCATATCATCCTGTTACGGCAAATGGGAATCTCTGCCGCGCTCCTATCATGGACCACAGTCAATGAGGAGGAAAATCGACGGGGACAGCTTCAGCCGCTGCGTCGTGCGCCGATAAGGAATTCACGATTTCCTTCCGGTCCTGTTATCGGACTGGCTTCTATTCCAAGAACATCCCAGCCGGGGAGTCCGCGCCACCATTCTGCAATCATCCCACAGACACTCTCGTGCACAGCGGGATCACGAACGACCCCTTTGGTACCAATATGTTCACGTCCAGCCTCAAACTGGGGTTTGATCAGGGCAACAGCCCATGCATCCTGTGTGGTCAGGGCCAGCGCTGCCGGAAGGACTGTGCGTAAGCCGATAAAACTCGCATCGCAAACGACTGCGCCCACCGGTTCAGGGATGATTGTGCCATCAAGGTGACGGGCATTCTGCTTTTCCAGAACAATAACCCGTTCATCGGAGCGCAGCTTCCATGCCAGCTGCCCATGTCCGACATCGACCGCGTAAACGCGTGACGCTCCGTTTGTCAGCAGAACGTCCGTAAACCCTCCGGTCGAGGCGCCCACATCCAGACAGACGCGTCCGGTCGGCGAAAACCCAAAAAATGACAGAGCATGAGCAAGCTTCAGGCCTCCGCGGGACACCCATGGATGGTCCTGCCCCTTAAGGCTCAGGGACGCATCCTCCGGAAGAAGATCACCGGCTTTACTGATCCGCCGGTCACCGGTGTAAGCGAGGCCCGCCATGATAATCGCCTGTGCCTTCGTCCGGCTTTCGACCAGTCCGCGATCGACAAGGAGCTGGTCGGCCCGACGTTTGGCCATGGATCAGGCGATCTGCTCTTTGTTTTCACTGACGCCGAGAGCGGCGAGGGCGGTATGGACGATGTGGGGCGCGTTGAGTTCGGCGGTATTATACTGCTCGAAC